>Ga0307517_10000014_pt1 | contig 212735 bp, 244 predicted proteins | sample 23_EM_MG_FD_194515 | JGI IMG/M metagenome (GOLD analysis project Ga0307517, IMG submission 194515) | Populus trichocarpa ectomycorrhiza microbial communities from riparian zone in the Pacific Northwest, United States - 23_EM | ecosystem: Host-associated > Plants > Roots > Unclassified...
TTTTTTTAATTATAAAAGCCCCCCCCCCCCCCCCCCCCCCAACTCCCCACAATCTCCAAATTCTAAAGAAAATAAATTTCACAGGATCACCCTATAATTTTGATAGACCCCGTATTCAAGCAGGACCTCCAGGTGCCAACCGGTAATTCATTTTGGAAAAATCCAGACCACGTCCTCTGGGAGAAAAGGAAGTGGGTCGACACCTACAATTCCGGTTCTGGTGAAGGCGAGGGGGAAATGACCCGTTTTGGAGGATCTGCTGCCATTTCCTTCATCAAGTTTAGTCCGGAAGAGCGGGAGCAATGGCCAGAGTGGAGAGCCCTGACGGCAGAGGAGCGAGCCCGATTTTTGGATCCCGATAGACCGGATACTGAAATATTTTTCATGGCAAGTTTTTCCAGCGACCATTCTCCCGCCCATCGCAATACAGCGCGTGCTAATAGTCAACCCTTCCCGCAGCTTGGATACCTCCCTCCCGGAAAATCCATACCAGCTGGGTCAGAGCCAAATTCATACGCCCGCTTATTTCTCATTCAGCAAAACAATCTCTCTCGTGGCTATATTAGCCTCAATATTTCTAACCCGGCGGAACAACCTTTGATCAACCCCCAATATCTCTCACACCCATATGACGTTCGCCTTGCCGTGGAGGCAGTTAAAGCTACCATAAAAGTCTTCAAGACCAAGTCACTCTCAGCCGCCTTCGCCGGGATCGAGTTTGTCGGGGCAAGTGAGGACCCCCCTTTCATCCGTGATAGCCCCGAACAGGAGGAGATAAATCGTGAGAAGGCGAGGCTCAGTGGTGGATTCTATACCAATGGCATCGAACTCACTGACGCTGGGATCGAGAGATGGCTGAGGGAGAAGGGTCATGGTCTGGGGTATCACGGAATGGGTACTTGCAGAATGGGCGCCGCTGGTGACCCTTTGAGGGTTGTAGATTCCGGAGGGAGAGTCGTCGGTGTGAACGGGCTGAGAGTAGCTGATACAAGCGTCATTCCTGTTGTTATGAAGTAAGTTCCTTACCCCCGCGCACTAGGTTTCCCTCCAGAAAAGCGAAGCTAACATACCGAATCACCTGGTCAACAGCAACCATCCTCAGGTTGCAGCATATTTGGTTGCTGACGTTGTTGCAGACTCTATCATAAAAGATAGTCGAGGTTGAGATAAGACGGGCTCGTTGTAGATACTCAGACACTCAGACTCTAGGTGTCATTTTTCAGGCAAGAGTGCCTTTTAGTATACCGACTCTCTTAATCCAATCTTTCTACAAACTCGGCCCGATTCCCCCACCCCCGAGTCCGTCGTGATCCGTCACCCGACCCCGGATCCCCCCATTGCCCCCCACAGTATTAATAGTACCGAATTTCCCTGCATCGTGCTAAGGAGACACTGATGAAATCAGGGCATTCCTTTAATTTGTAGATTCAACCACATAGAGATGTAATACTATCACAATGCCGTGACTCCAGACGTTATTTAGTAAATATCGACAGATTCCTTGCCTTACAGCTATCAGTAACATCACTCTTGTATTAGGTTTAGTGCTCCTGTTAGCGGAAAAAGGTCTGTATCATGGCCCGACCTGAAACGCTTTTGATATCACTCGGTTGGCATTTCTGGAAAAGTGCAAAGCTAGTTTTTTTTGTTTAAATTCTAGTGTGACGTAGTGAAATTCTGCACTATTAACACTGCAGGGGGTAGTAACTCATAGACACAAGACACAGAGGCCCACCGAGCCGATATGCCAGGACCGTGAAGTATAGGCGGTGTAGTAAAAAAAATCCGGACCAAAGACCTCCTGCGTAAGAACCTCTTTCCAGGATATCTTGTGAAGCTATCCATTTCGCAAGTAAAGGCGGTTACAAAACAATGGAATGGAGGCACTCACTCACCGTACAGCCGAGCAGGATGGCAAAAACGACACACGATGTTGCTTAGAGTTCCTCTGCTTACCGGCACGGGAAGTGTGACCATATTTTAACACGGCGCAGTCCACCCCCCCCCCCCCCCCCCAGGCTATAAGTGCTTTCTCCTTCAGACGGGCAACCTACAATGCTTCCTTCCCGGTTTAGTTATCCCCCACAGCGTGAAATTATAAAAGGTACTGAACTCCATGGCCAATTGAGAGGGCAAGAATCGAAAGCCGGAGTTGTATGCGCCAAGGTCTCCTACTGCTCCCCCAAACCACCTAGAACGTCAAAAGCCGGTACGAGAACATTCAGAAGTGCGCTAGTGCTAGTCAGTGAGCCCGTCGGATCCTAGACCGTCTGTGCAAGTAGCAAAGAGGCCTGGGAGGCTGTCGGTCAGACGCATGAATTACCCTATGTGGGCGGCTCGTGGAGCAGTTTCCCGAGTGACATCGCGTGATTACGAGGGATCAACAAATTACCCAAAGTGCAATACTCACCAGTTATGCCACCATCCTACCCCGCAGGAGCCGTCTCATGAGGTGGGTGATCCATTTTTTTCTGTGGACCATCTCTTGTTACGATAGGCACTGAGGTGAAAGGTATTCATGCAGACACAGGCCGAATGTGAACAAGGGAAGCCGGTTCGCCAGGTTTCGAGCAGCATGGTACGATAAAGAAAAACATTTTTAAAGGTTGAGGGTTGCAACCGAGGAGAGCATAATTGGACTGCTCTAATTTCACGTTTTTTAGAATAAGCCTACTCGGGGACCGGTTGTGAATTTCTTTCGTCTATTTGATTGTTCAAAAATGAGTATATTGACTGAATGTCGCAGGTCAATATCTAATACCGGCAAGAGACGGCAGGCAAGCGGGAGCATTGCGATCAAGTCGGGGAGCGGATGGATAGCTCCCAACACCCTCGAGAAGTGCCTGAAGTGAGTTCCATTCTGAAGTGACAACACTGGCATTCCATTCCCTCCCTTGTTTTGGCGAAATACCTAACCTCAATACGAGGAGCGCTTGGATAGTAACTTTCCCCCGCCAGCAGTTTCGACCTCCCAACTACGACCCTCGCATCAACACAATTCATCCATGGGGCCAGTTTGGCGTCGTTTTCTTCTTCCATAATCCTTAGGCTTCCAGCTGACAATCGCCCCTCCGAGGAAGTGCACCCCCATTTGCTTCCGAAATTTCGAGATGGCACAACACGCAAGATCCCTGTGCGCGTCGTGTCCCGCGCAGCAAACGTTGGATCTCCCTCTTCAGGGTGAAGAAATCCTTAGGGCCGCTCGGCAGTGAGGGTTGGGAGAAAGAAAAGGCTTAAACGGGAAGTGTTGATAATAGTATATGAATGAAAAAAGATGAGGAAGAGATGTATTGGAATATTTGATTAGGTATTGTCATCCAGAGAAAATGAAAATATGAGGCTAGTCTGTGACCCGGAAGTGTGTTGTGGATTTTCAACCAATTGCTCCAGGCCCGGGCATCGCAGCATGAGAAAATGTGTGCAGTTCAGTACACGGCAACGTTTAGCAGCACGGAGCGCGGGCAAGTGCGAAGAGGCCACCTTTCCATAGCTTGCAAGAAGGGGGCAACTCTATTGTATGCGCTAGAGTCGCGTCAAATGATTTAGACATCAGGCTCAATCAGAGCGAAAGCAAAGAAAGAAAGAAAGACACGAAAATATCGGAAAGCATGAAGCGAAAGGGAATGAAATGAAAAAAACTGAGAACTGCTCGAATTTTCGCCAGCCAACAGAGCCATTCCTTTTCGCTCACCTCCCAAACGACAATAAGCGCGAATTTTGGGCAGGATCCTCAGCTGTAAGTAAACAACCATCGAAGACGAGGGCGCATGCGATCGGCACGCAGCGTTTCCCTTCCCTTCTTCCAGCGACCAACTGACCGAGGGGGGGATGGATCCAGACGGCCTGATCGCACTCCAGAAGCGCCTTTCACAGATCAATTCCACTCCTTCTATCTCTTTGTTCCACTGCCTATACAGAGAAGCCACTGGAAACAGGCAACTGGCAAGGCAGCGAAGGGGAGTCTGGATTTTTGTCCAACAAGGATCCAAGAAATGGCAAACTGAATCTGAAGAATTCCCACGATGCTGGTGATGATGATGATATGGGGGTACTTTAGCTAGCTGAGGGATACGATTCCTTCCTTGATCTTTTATTCTCCATGGACAGGCCTCGTCAAGCACATCTAACCGCTCTCGATCTTCATGGCTTCCCCGCGCCGATGGTGGAGTGCGTGGTGTAATGTATGCTACCTTACGCCCGAGGGTGGTACATCTCATGCAATGTAAACACGGGGCAGTTTGTGTGTCGGATTGACCCCCGGCTGTCGCGCTCCACCTTCCAAGATCGATCGATTGTCCGCCAATATTCGCTCTTCAGCCCATCACAATCTCCCGGCTGTCTCGAACACAGACTTCTCAGCATCCCTGCCGCATCAATTCCGTCTCTCCTTTTGTCTTTGCTTTCTTTTTTCGCACTTTTGCCTCACCGCATTTGGGAAGCGAGAACCTTCTTGAAACTGCAATTGCGCTTGGAGTGAGGTTCGCTGAGTCGGTGGATGCTCGCCAAGAGCTCCCAAAATTCCCTTAGTCGATCACGGTATCCACGCACAAGTAATACCGGTAGGTAAGAAGTGCCCGAACACAGGGATTGGAAGGAGGCATAGCTAATTATCTGTGCGTACTCGAGTATCTGAGCGCCCATACCAGACCAGCACTCGAATGTTCAGATGCTTCTTGCCTGTCACTTTTGTACTGGAACGGTATGGTACGAGTACTCTACAGCATGATACTCGCACTCTCACCTCGCGATGCTGGGCAAGGGTGAGGAATGGCGGGGGCCATTAACCCTCGAGGAGGTCATTAGTGATATGGCATTTCGAAGCAGGTCTCATAAGCTGTCCCTCTTTGTTCAACTGATTTGAACCGAAAATTACACTTGCTCTCTTCCAGGGGAACGAAAGAGCATTGGGATTTTCAAAGTTTTGGAAACACCAAAGATTGAATAATTGCAAGCCAATCGCAATCAATTGCGGTTACATCTACTCGAGTAGCGTGGTGTATCAAAAAGAAACGGCTCAAAGTGGTTTCGGCACAAGCAAGGGGGTAGATATGGGGCTATCTGTGTCTCCGCATTACGCACAAGATATAGTCGACACGAACGCCGGAAAGAAGGGTCGTTTTTCTGGACCTATGTTGCACAAACGCTGTTATACGAGTGCCCATTCGGCAGTGGTAAAACATATATTATTGCAACAGCGGTTCTGAGACTCCCCTCCTCCAGTCTTGGCGACAAAGAAGCGAATTGAAATTCACAACGACCCTAGCTCGCCGCTGAACTGTGAAAGTTGAATGGCTGGAGAGGTCAGGAAATGGTGTGTGATTGATTGTGAGTGCAGAATTGGAGGGGGGGGTGGTGAAGGGGGGAGTTGATGGAGGAGTGGAGGAAGGTGGGAAAAGGAAAGGAGTGGTGAGGCTTTCTGCAATGGGCGTGGGCCGGATATCTTTCAAGTCTATGTGGACACACGTGAGTGGCTGGCCGGAACCCCAACAGAGGCCTGTGCGGTTTGTTTATCCTTTTGCTTTTTTTTCAGCAGGATATGGAGAAGAAGCTGCAGCGATTTGCCTTGGTGGAGATCTTGCGCTCTCTTTCGCTCGCTCCTTCAGCCATCCAGCTGCTCTTCCCTTGCCGTGCAATTCCTGCAGTGATTTCCCTCTTTTTGCTTGCTTATTATTTATCCATTATTTATTTTCATTTATTTCCTTATATTTATTTTTATTCCATTGTTTGTTTTTTGTTCCTCTTCAGTTTTCCCGCATCCGCCCTTTGCACTCCCCACAATCAACCCCCCCTGGATTTGACCCCCCCCCCAGATTTCTTGCTTCCAACCACACCTCCTCCGATCACAAGTGTTGCAGATTCCAAGCCCTTTCTTGACCTCGCAGAAACTGTAGGAATTGTCCCGTAGCTTGCTCTCCGTGCCCAATTGCTCTCCAAACATTAGCTGGCCACTCAAATTGACCCTCTTTCCCCCAGTCTGCCCCCCAGCTACTTCTACCCTTCACTCATCACCGAAGCTTCTCTTCTTCCTTCCTTCCTCCCCCATCCTGCAAAGCACCTCCACAGCACGCTCTAGCCTCTCAATCCCTCTTGTGGTAATCTGCAAAGACGTGTTCGGCCAACGCTTTCTTTCAGCCCCCCCTTTTTTTCTATATACCCAAAATAAGCAAGAAGGATTCTCCTTTCTTGTCGCCCATTCACTTAGTGTAAGGACGACGAGAAAACTTTCGGAGAATCACTCAGCTTGACAATCTGGACTTTGACGCCCGAGTCCCGATCCCCTTCAGTGTGTTCCCTTCGTCATACTCGTCATCACCAGGGGTAACAACAGAGACTGTTGTAGAAGAGATACGCACCGAGCATCACGACGCTGAGCCTTCTCACTTCTCTCACGAGCACGAGCGGGAAGGTCACCATAGTCACGAAGAACAATTCCATATTGAACAACAGCAGTACCAGCAACAACAACAGCACCAGCACCAGCACCAGCACCAGCATCAGCATCAGCAACAGCACCAGCACCAGCATCAACAACGCCTTCAAGGACATCACGTACATTTAGCGCACGAAGACGAAGGAGACGAACACGCAGTCACTGAAACGATCCGCGAGACCCGTCGCCAGGAACTAATTCCCCACCGTTCGCATACCCATATCGAAGAGCACCATCACCATCACAGCGACCATCCCCAGGCCCTCCAGGTTTACGTTAAAAAAGAAAAGGTATATAAGGACGACGATTCCTCCAGCAGCAGCTCTTCCAATTCTTCCCGCGATCACGGTCACGGTCACAAGCAGCACAAGCATCATCTCCTAGGTCTTGGGCATTTGTCTCATCACGGTCACCAAGGTCACCATAGCCATCATCTAGGTCACTCATCGCATCACGGTCACGACCATCACTCACACCACTCACACAGCCCTGCCGCACTCGTCCACCGTGTTAAAGAGCACCTCCCCTCCCTCCACCACCACAAGGAAACCCACCACTCCCATTCCCACCACACTCCCTCCCATTCCCACTACACTCCCTCCCACCACACTCCCTCCGTCTACGTCCCTTCCGTTCACGGTCACTCCCACTCCAACCACCAACAAAAAGTCCACACTTCCACCGCGGAACTCGAATTCGACCACGCGTCTACCTCTTCTCATCCCCACCATCAGCAGAAGGTTCACACTTCCACTGCTGAACTCGAATTCGACAACGCATCTGCCTCTGCCCACTCCGACCACCACCACCACCAACAACAGCAAGTTCATCGCACTTCCACTGCGGAACTCGAGTTCGACAACGCGTCTACTTCTTCCCATTCCAGGTCTCACGGTCATTCAGTACCTGTCGTAGAGACTACTGTCGAGCGTATCGAAACCGTTACACCCTCTTACACTCCAGTTGTAAGCAAGTCGATCCACGTCGAGCCCACTCCGAGTGTCTCTTCCGAATCTACCTCTTCCGTTCACAAGGAAATCCACATCCCCAAGCCAGCCAACTCTCTAAACTCACTCAAAATGGTTAAGTACGACGCCTACGCTTCCTCTGGCCACGATGAAATCCATCTTACCGGTGGTGTCACTCAATACAAGCCTCATCATGACCTTCACACTTCATCCTCGTCTCACATCTCATCAGCCCACGCTCAATCCAAGAGCACCTTCACCATCCCTTGTCATCACATCCGCATTGGCGATCTCGTGATCCTCCAACACCGTCCTTGTCAGATCATCCGTATCACCACCAGTGCCCAGACCGGTCAGCACAGATACCTTGGTGTTGACCTTTTCACCAAGCAGCTTCACGAGGAACCTTGCGTTGTCTCCCATCCCTCTCCTTCAGTGGTTCTCCACTCCTTGCTTGGCCCTGTCTTTAAGCAGTATCGCCTCATCGACATTCGTGATGATGGCAAGCTCGTTGCCATGACCGAGACCGGTGAGATCAAGCAGGGTCTCAAGGTTGTCGACCAGGGCCATCTCTGGGGCAAGCTAAAGGAGGCTTTCGGTCACGGCTCTGGATCCGTTCGCGTCTTGGTCATCTCTGATCACGGAAAGGAATTGGCTGTTGACTACAAGATTGTTCACTTGGCACACAAGTTGTAAAAGCTCTTTTCTCCTTTTAAACTTCTTCATCTGTGTGTAAAATTTGATAAAGGAGCGATGTATTAGTTCACGGCAGTTTGGCGGCTATCGGCGAGATTTGTGTTTTTTTTTTTTTTGTATTTTCCCTATGCCTTGTTTTTAGCTATCAGCCCCCCTTTTCTGTGTTTCTCTCACAAGAAAAGCACAAAAACAAGCTTAGTTTTAATCCGGGAGATGCAGTTTCCCTATGTCTTGTTTTTAGCTATCAGTTCTTCTTTTCTGTGTTGGTTTCGCACGAGAAAAGCACAAAAACAAGCTTGGTTTTAATCTGGGAGATGTAGTGTTAAAATTCCAATTCAGGTCTTGATTTTCTTGTTTTGAAAGACATCCTGCTCAGTTCAATTGCATCTTCTATAAATTCTATCATCCTCAGATCTCCAATTCTCAACCGGCGTACTCGCCACGCGATGTTCTCACGTTGCTCTCGCCGCTCTTTTCCTAACGCGCCAATGTTTGTTTTGATTCCTGCCCCTTTTCGCGTAACCTGTGCCATAACTCAAGAGCGGCACCAAGTCCCCCCCATCCAACAGGGGTTGCCCATACAAGCAGAGTACGGGTACACGCCCTCAGCCATTCTTCCAACATCCAAGCTGAACCTCACCCCTATCCCTCTTGTACCTCCCCGTCCCAGCTAGCCACACTCAACTTATCACCTCACGCATCGGATTAACGCAGCATAGTATGGCACATGCCGCTTGCGTATCCCAACCTCACCTCGGGAGACCGCTCAGCACAAACTAACAAACACGTCAATCAATGAGTTGTTCTATTCCTTCCTCCTTCTACTAGTACATGTATTATGACCCTCCCTGGTCTTTCGGGTGATGGTGAAATCACCGGTGCATGCAGCCATGTCCCTTCCTTTGGGGTGGGTGGCGCTGACAAAGGGTTTCAGGGGCTCGGTTGCCAATCGAATCTAATCCTACGGCAAATCTAAAATGAATTGGGATGGCTGGGTGGTCGGGAGGTTGGTACCGGTACCTTTGCAGAAAATGGATTGAGTGCCAGGTTGGGGGCTGGGAGGGAAGAGTGAGGTAGGGAGGTCACAAGGAGTCCTTCCTTCCTTCCCTCTTCTTTCTTTTTTCTTCTTTCCCTTCCCTCCTTCGCTCACCATATTGTCTGCGTGTTTGTGTTTATCCACGGATGTCGGCAATGTGTGCGTTGATGATCCTCGAGTGATTATTGTTGATTGGTGTGTGGTGGGGGCGAGTGATGGGCTGTGGTGTCGGCATTGGGAATCACTCGTCTTGCAAGTTTGAAATGTGTGTGAATTATGATACTGATATTATGACAAGCTGATTGATTTTGGATGCTGTTCTATCCAGATAACCTTCGGTTCGTGGTGCTCCGGCTAGACACATTCCCCCCATAAAACCCTGATTTTACCTTCAAATTCCTCCGCAGTCGGAGCTATCTATAGAGCCTATTAGCTTGCGTGGCCCTGTGTTTGTTTGCTGGGTGGGGTTGGAGTATGGTGCCGGGCGCCTGAGATCAACCAAAAAGCAACGCAATAGTAATTTTTGAAACTCTCTAACCACAACCACATAATTATTATTTAGGAAGATATAGGTCCACATAAGTGTCCAGACACTCCTCTCTAGTTTTATGTTTTCTGATTTTCAATAGGAGCAGTATTCCTGGAGACAGCAAAATGAATTGCCCATGAGTGCTGATTTCAGGTACCCTGCACCGTACGCTGCTAGATCTCCGTAGAGGGGAATTGTTTGTGGAAAAGGGATTCTCGCACTCTGATTGGTGTTTTCTTCTTTCTTTTTCGTCCGGAACCGATTATCTCATGGTGTGCTTCTTCCGGTCTCCACGACTCCTACAGGGTGATTGTCCTATATACTCCTTCCTAATTAGTCCTTACCCGGCTTGGACTCGAGGGATTTAACTTGGGCACTTGTATGGCATTCGTTCAATTGGAATTTGCACCATTATTCTTCCTCTCCACGTGATTGGATCGGGGAATAGTTTTTCCGTTACCGGATGACTATGATAGGCCCCTACTGGTATTTCTATGATAGGTGGTTGGTGGATTGCTGGGAAGATGAAACCACTAATGGAGGCTGATACTTTCGTGCTGCATTCTATGCAGGTCTCCCATACCATATTCTGATGTTTGCTATTATAGTTATACTTTGCTCGCTGTGCCTGTGTCTCAGATGTTCAACTCTAACTTTATCTTTTTCATGCAGGATCCTCTCCACGTGCCCCACTTCCCTCCCTCCTCCCTCCCTTCCCCGCTTATCCTGAGAAGCCGCAAAATTATCGCTCTATGGACAAACCACAGCACGGTACCGGTATTCTACAGCGAGCGAGCTGTTGCATGTGCGGTACTTTCGGGCACCTATCTAAGGCTGGCGATCCAGAATCCGTTGACATCGGACGAGACAGTACATACAGTATACACTAACGACGTATCTATTCCAACATCGGCGCAAGTTGGGAATGAGGAAGAGGAGAGGGTTGCCGTTGATTGTCGTTCGAGGCCGAAAAAGCCAGAAGCGGGGAAATGCGTGGCACCAACAACCTGCTACCCCCTCTCAGCGCTCTCTCTTGCCCAAATGATAATTCTATCCCCACCGTGTGGTAGTCCACCTTGAAACATTTGTTCATTTTCAACTTGCGCCAATTCTTATATTTCCGAAAAGTTCTCCCGCATGGGTTCCATGCACCTACCTATTCCCAACTAACTAACTAACTCCACCTCTCGCTCCCAACGTCGTCGTTCTCAAACAACATGTCGACGTTGGTACCTCAGATCAGGGTGGCCACGCCAACAGCTCCGCCGATTCCGCAACGCAAGGACAATCCTGCAGTTGCTAGATTCTCGCTCGCTGGGAAGGTCGCTATTGGTAAGTGCATGTATGATGGGAGTTATTTTTTTACTCTCCTCCCTTCCTGAAAGCCGTCCGCTGATACGGGGTAGTTACTGGTGGAGCGGGAGGTCTGGGTTTTGAAGCTGCGCGAGCACTCCTAGAACACGATGTTTCTGGCCTCGCCCTCTTTGATATCAACCACGATGCGGGTGCCCAGGCCGTCGAACAGCTGAAGTCTGCATTCCCGGGGGCTAATGTGATTTTCAAGCTCGTCAATGTTACGGATGCGGCACTTGTCAGCGCAACTGTAGACGTGGTGGCGGAAGAATTGAGAAGTGTGGATATCCTGCTTACGTTCGCTGGAATCGTTGGGTGTGTTCATGCGCAAGATATGGCGGTGGAGCAATGGAATAGGATATTGGAGGTTAATCTCACCGGCTCGTTCTTTTGTGCCCAGGCTGTTGGAAAGTATGAAATCTATCCCGCTTGTGCAGAGTACGTGTGGTCCACGAGCTGGCTTGTATCAAATCATCTTGGGGCGGGAGGTTTTTTTTAATAGAAAAAAAGAAAAAAAGAAAAAAAGAAAAAAAGAAAAAGAAATGTATCAAGCCAACCCGCGGTCCAGACGAAATCCTTGACATTATTGGACCCACTGCCTGAGAGAAGGGAATGTGTCGTTCCCCCCCCCCTTCCTCTTCTTTCCTCCCTTATACCTTCATAAGCTAATCGAGCCGGACAAAATAGGAAAATGATAGAGCAAGGAACAGGTGGATCCATAGTCCTAATTGCCTCAATATCCGGCCACACGACAAACTTCCCGCAACCACAAGTGAGCTACAATGTGTCAAAGGCAGGCGTGATAATGACGGCCAAGAGCCTCGCGGCCGAGTGGGGGCGGTATGGGGTCCGCGTGAATACCATCTCCCCGGGCTACATGGACACGGTATTGAACGAGGGGAAGGGATTGGACGAGCACAAGGCTCAATGGTACTCCAGAACGCCATTGGGCCGCATGGGCGGGAAGGACGAGCTTAATGGGGCTGTCATTTTGCTCTGCAGCGAGGCCGGCTCGTTCATTACGGGCACGGATGTCAAAGTGGACGGTAAGTTTGGCCCTTTCTCTCCACCATTCGCTCCGCCCCCCCCCCTTAGGGGCCGTTCCACAGGTGCTGAGGAACGGACACAGGCGGAATCACTACATTTTAGATTACCAGGTCTGGCTTGTACATATCCTGTGGCTAGCTTCTTCTGAGCTATTAGCAAATTGGGGATCATTATAAACTTTTGCCCGGGACAGATGGGCTCTGAGGATGCCTTGTTGGGTCATAGCACGTCACTCGTAGGATTGGACATTTCGGTAGTTGGGTGTCTTGCTTGGTGGGGCATTGCTTATTGGCGTGACCTCCTTGTAAGGTTCTTTCTGATTGTTTCGCTCATGTGCCGGTTAATCGGGCAACGAAGGTCGCTCAGCGCTCTCGTTTGTGCGGCTTGCCCCAGCTGGCCTACTTTACGCAGGTGCAGGTACTAGTGCTTCTATTTCTAGAGAAAAAGCAGAGTTTTATTTATTCTGAATACCCTAATACGTCAAGTTAACTCCATCTGCCATTGACCGTGATTATCGTCTGTACAGATATCTATCTACAACAATTGACAAAGACTAAACTTTCTCCAGAATGTAACACCGGGGGAAGGGGGAAAAAGAAAAGGGGAAAAAAAGAGGAGGCGGGATGGGTTCCTCATCCCGTGGCATCAGCCCTACCCATAACGTAACCTTCTATCGAGCCTTCGAGGAAGTCCTGTGCCGTCGGCATCCAGGAAGATAGCCCATAGTCGTCCGGAACCTCCGCAGCACCCACAGGCATAGGCCCCAGTTCGCTGAAGCCCAATCCGTTGGCACAATCCGCCAGCAGCGAAGCATTCGATGACGCTTCTCCAATAGCGTAAACACTAAAGCTGCCGGTGGGAGAGGGCGGCGAGGGTGCCGACGGCCTCGCTCTTGTGCCCCATATGCTCATGACTCTTTGTAAAACCTCGAGATACCTACTTGCACCCTCCCCGAGACACCGACTCGTGGCCGCCAGGCACTCCTCCGCCATTAAGATATTCCCCGTCCATATTGCGGGTGGGGGCGTCTCGTCCACTGTTAGAATGGCAATGACGAGCACGAGCGCAGCTTGAAAGGCGAAATATGTACAGTACCAAGCCGCGCCCCGACGCAGCGTCTGGGAGCAGATGAATGCGTGGACAGAGTGAATCGTCTGGATAGCTAGGAAAAGACAAACACCTGCCCCGCTCTTGGTGGGTGCGATACCTTCTATAGCTTCGGCCTTCACGGCCGGGCTCTTGAGGAGCGGGAGAAAGCACTTATGCATTAGCATCCTGAAGTTCAGCCCTTTCCATACTATCACTGCTTTTGGCTCGGCGAACCAGGTTGGCGCCTCTGCGTCCGCGTTGAAATAGGCTGGCAGGGATTTCTGCCATGCTAACATGCGCTCATCGAGGCTGCGGATGAGGTCGCGGGATGGCCGGAGCCCGCGAAATGTGAAGAAGCTACTGTGGATTTGGTTTGCGAGCTTTACGAATTCACAGTGTGCGATGATGGCAGAGTATGTCGTGCATGAAGTTATGGGCCGGGGAAGCGGTGATTCCGGGGCTTCCAGGTCCTAGTGGATAGCGAGTCAATGTGGGCTTTGCCAAGAAGGGGGTAAAGTGGAGACATCATACCCCTTCGTTAATGTTTAGCGGAACCCGCGTCTCCACGCGGTCACTCATGATTGTCGGCCGACCAAAGGTGATTGAGGACCCAACATCAAAACAATAGATCACCCACCATATCCGTCTACGCATTTCCCTTGAAAGAGTATTGGCAGTCAGTGGTGTTTTCTCTGTGAAATCCCGATGTAGCCCTAGGCCGAGTGCCATGCGAATCGCCGCCCCCATCATATTATATCCAGTGTTGGGCCGGTCTCGCTTTTGAAGGAATTGGCCCTGCAGCGGTTAGCCGATGACAATGGTCCAGCAGATGCCTTACTACAAACCATCAATGCCAGGGTCTGTATCTGCTCCAGGGTCCCCGATTCAAGAATACTGATCGTTGAGAGCTCTTTCCGAACCGTGTTCCAGATCTGTAAGTCTAGACCCTGGTCCTCATCTGGGGAGCCGGCATATGAGCAAAAAGCGCCCATTGTAAGAACCATATAGTACAGAAGCTTCCATTGAGGAGCGCTCAGAACCTCGGAAAACACAGCGTACCTTGACCGGAATGTCTTTTCGTGTATCAGGGGGTAGGAGGGGTGGTACAGGTAAAAATATGAATCCACTAGAGACTGCCGAGCGAACGAAGAATTGAGCCTATGAGCGATATCAACGTTCAGAGGTGGGGAGGTAGGAATAGTCTCTGGTAATAGCGAACCCTGGTAATATCGAGTGACGAGCCGTTGGATTGTCCGTAGTAATGCTGCTCCGGAAGACGTGCCTAAAATCAAGCCAAGACAGCATACCCCTTAGCCAAAGCCATCCTACGTGAATTCGTCCAATAGGGCAGGGCCAATTCTATTGGACAACCTACCAAGATACCCAACATCCCTAGCGTCTACATTCAGTGAAGCCATCCCATCCGACAGCCCCACCACCACCGCATCCCCTCCCCCGCTGCCAGCCCCGCCACGGAGCTTATCGCCCTCGCTCTCCCGCCATTCAAACCCACACGCACTCTCCGGCGGTGCCTCCTCCTCCTCCTCATCACACCTGCGCATGTCCTGGTAATAAAACTCCATCACACGCATTGCATTGTTGTGCTCACTTGTGGTCGAGTTCGTGGCCGTGTACCGGTCTGTGGAGAGGGAACGTTCGATGTCCACATTAGGGTCTATGGTGCGGAGGAGGTGCTCGAGCTTTGCGCAGCGGAGTTGGAGTTTGTCGAGGTTTCTGTATCGCCAGTTAAAAGGAGCCGTCCCAGGGGGTTAAGGAGAGGGGACGGGTTACTGGCGGGTGAGGGGGATCCGGGTTGGTCGGGCTTCATATATACACCGACGATTGCTTTTTTCGCAGAATTGGCAGGGGGATTCGCCGGAGCACTGTGTGTCGTTGTCAATAGCTTTGATGTCAGTACCGGTGTTTCCGGAGGGGAGATAGCTGTGTACCTTTCCTTTACGGCGCTGATGGTTTTTCCGGAGGTTGTTAGCTTGGGCTCCTATCGAATTCTTCGCAATTCAATGAGATTTCCCGTCGAAAGATTTACCTTGCATTCATTGCACTGTTTTTCAAAAAAAAATCCCAAAGCCCCACACGGGTAGATCACCGAACATTAGTCATAGAGCAAGAAAGGGGTCTCATCGTGAAGGGATTCATAATTACCGCCCAAGGAGTAGTATTCGTAGGATTCGACCTTCCACGGCGCTCAGGCATTGTCTCGGCCATCCTCGTAGACAAAGGGAGTATATCTTCTTGTTTCGAACGAAGGTTCTAAAGGTTGTTTGCGTAGGGGAAGTACTGCTCAGCAGGAGTTTCCTTCCTTCTCCCGAGTAGCAACAAGGTAGAACAGAGTAGAGTACCGGTAGGCGTGGGAATGCCATAAGCTTTGTCGTCAGTTGTCATTGTTTTCGCGGGCGAACGAACGAAAAAAGGCAAGTGCCAAGATAATGATTTATAAACTCGATTTTTATTATTATTTTTAAACAGAAATGCCGATACAGTCAATTGCGCGGTTTTATGGTACCGTACCTGGTATCATAGAGTATTCTGTGTTTATTTTTGGGTTTGGTCTTCATAGTGGCATCCTTTAGCTCATCCGAGTGCTCGTGTGCAGCTTTGTCTTCTCTCTCCTCCCCTCTTAGCATCGCGTCTGGCTGCCGAGTATGATGTGTGTGGTAGGAGAGTGAATGGGCGGTATAAAGGGGAAAAGGAGGAGGGAGAGAGAGAAAAGTAGGGATTTCAGCGACGGCGGGGTTCAATCCCCCTCTTCCCCTCCCGGGGCCATTTGTGCACGGATAACCTCTTTCGGGATGACCGTCTCAAAACGAACGTTCCCCACAGAACGGAAGAGCACAAGAGATTGTGGGAAAGCTAAACCTTTGGTGAAGTAAGCTTTGGCTCGACACGCGGGGTCGTGATGCGGTCTTTCATTACCAGCATAGGCGTTACCCTGGGTATGGTGAGATGATAGATGAGTGACTAGTGAGTGATTGAGGAATTACATTAGGTTAGCGTATAGTAGTGATAACCCGCACACAACGAGAATCGGGTCAATGGGCTTTTGGTGCCAGATATCCCGGTTTGGGCACAGTATGTGCTCGTATGTACTCGAGTATGTACGGCACTCGTAATTGAACGACGTTTGTGAACGCGGCTGCAACTGCATACCGCCAAAGTCCAGCTTTTTGCTTACATCTTGGTGTCGTGCAATAGTGGCCTTGCTCGCAAACGCCGTTCAGTTACGAGTATGTATTGTGTGCGCAAGAAGCCCCCGATTAAAACTACTGGTTTGGATGCAGTGATTTGGTCGAGTCCCTTTGGGCTGACTATAACGTTCTAGAGGTCTATCGCGGGAATGAGTTTGGGGGCTCGGCACTAGTGATTTAAAGGGAATAATCAAGTCTTTCGCCATCGGTGTCGCAGCCCCTCTACCAGGCAGCTGTGGATAGTTGCAGCTGTGGACGGTTGAGTTGGGGATGGAGTGAAGAAGTGAGCGGCCGACGGGTTGTTTGGGGGAGGAAGTGAAAAGGCGATATGGGATCCTGCTGGTATCATGGCCTCAGGTACCATCACCCGTGCTTTATATTAAGTGAAGGTGATTAAATGGCACCATCGTGGCTCTCTTAATACCCCTGCCATCAGCTATTTGTGGTCAGATGGCACTGTACTGTGCTCTGTTTTCCCCAACACCTGGGGAGTACCGCTTGCTTTCAATCCTTCCTCTAACCAACGGTGAGTTCTTAGAACTCTACCTCTGTCTGCATACATACCGGTACGGGAACTAGCTCGTATCGGAAAGCTACCAAAAAAACAAAAATAAACAGTCCTCATATGGGGATAGAGATTTGGTATGGCGTTGTCGTTGCTGGGGGTTGCATCTGAGTTCGGTCTTGTTTGATACATGGGGTTCTCGGCCTGCATAGCTGGGCCTGGGCCCCTCTCTCTCGAAGCCCCATCTTTGACCTGATGTTCCTACCCATCCATCCTTCGATGATAGCTTAACCCACGACCACGGGCTTGAAACTCTCGGGGAAGTATCTATTGCACGGTGGTTCCAAGGCGATCCCACAATAAGAGGCTCTCCCATTAGCTCGTGGTATAATGAAAGCAATCAATGCTGATAGAGCGTACTGATCACTAATCACGGAATCCAATTCGTCGCCTATCAGTTATTTCGCCGTAAAACGATCGACAGGCGGCGCGGAAGCAGCTGGAAAGGCTTGTGCCTTTAGGTTCTGGCTGGTTTGGGGGTAGTGCGGGGGCGACACAGGGATGAACTGTCAACAGCTGCTCGTACTTGTACAATCGCGGAACACCCGAATACACGCCCCATCCAAATACACAGACCTCGCTGGTTGGCCTATATAGGCTGGGGTTGCTGAAATCCGGCCAATCAGTAGCGAACTGTTGTATTTGGACAGGGCGCGTATTTGGGTGTTCCACGACTTGTACCCGTATTGAAAGTCCTCTCAAGGCGTAGCTCTAGATAGGAGAAGGCTCAAGAACCCAGCGCAATATTCCTACCGTACTATCTTGGGACGAGCCGCTGCCACCGACAATTTATCTTCAACCTCTGACGAACCTACTGAAGGACCCTAAACTGTTTCCGGGGAAAGCGGTGGAATATAGGTGAGAAAGGTTACCCCGCAGCTTTATCAGCGTTGAATTTACACATTTCCTGGAGACAGGCTAACACAGCGTGTAGACAAGGTCTGCTTATCGCCTGGGATAGATGCTTCCTCAGAACTATGCCCCCGCTTCAAGAGCGCGACTTGGAGCCCTGCTTATTCTTGCCCTCGCCTGCGATACAGGGGCAGCTTCAGATGGTTCCCCCATATCCTCGTCCTCCGATGTTTGGTCCGCCCTCGTGGCGAACATCGCCCCACTACTTGTCCTAGTGGGCGAAAAGCACGTAAAAGCATATTTCAAAAATATGTGCCGGCCATCGCACCACTTGCTCTTCGCTTCTGCACCCATAGGGCTTGTCACTGCCGTAACTACTTTAATTCGACTGAACGGCACACCGATGCTCAAGCGGATGATAGGTCGGCAATTTGAGACGAGGGCAGAAATTCTCGCCGATGTGACTTCTGTCTCCGGAGGCGAGGTTGGACTGGAGCTGCGGAATATGAACCTGGAACAGACTATTCAGCCAACCGACGATGATCTGGCTATGTTCTGGGTACATGGGAGAACGGAGGGGTCGCCGGAAGAGGTTTCAAAGACCTTTAAGCTTTGGATTGACACCCTCGCGGACATTGGCGGTGCGGCGGCCAAGACTACCTCTTTATATTACGATAGGCGGTGCTCATGGGAAATGGTAATGTCCTTTAAAGCCACGGGCACCTGCGCACGGTGGGTCGCAAGGAAACACGCAGCAGAATCGCGTGGCCTGCTGGAGCTCTTGGATCGATGCGAGGAGAAGATTGCGGCGGAAAAAATCTCTGGAGGCATAGCAATATGTACGGCATCGGCAGTAGTGTATGCTAGATTCACTGACGTTTCTTTGGGCTTAACGGCTAGTATCAACCTCGACGGTAAAGCGCTGGAGGTTCTGAGGGTAGCAGTTATTATATTCTGCTTGGTGGGAAACCTTGGAATAATTCTTGCGGCCTGGTTCACGGGCCGTGATCCGAAGGGTGTAGGGCTTGTGAGTGCGGGGCTCTCCTTTTCCGCCGTTGGCTCCTGGATAACTGCGCTGCTTGTGGATGGAGCGTCGAAGGAGAATGAACATGAAATGTCCAAACTGTCGGCTGTTGCCTCGGGATTTTTCTCGGATAGAATTCCTGAGGGAACGGAGCTCAGCTTTTGCCCCAAGAAGATTGGGATCTCAACCGATGCCCGCCTCGAGGAAGGTGGAAATGTGGCCGCCAAACCAGGAGGATGGGTGTCTATAGTAACTGTTGCCGCGATGGTAATAGCGTATGTTGGGCTGTATCTAGGACTGCGGTCTTCTGCTTGGTGGGTCTCGCTCGCCATGCTTGGGAATGCAGCTATCGCCGCGATAGCTAGGTCTATCCTTGTACCCACAGCCCTATACCTAAACCCGGCGGGTCTTCGTTTGCCAAACCCGATGACTTGTGCGGTTGGGTATCCCGCGAGCCGAGGGGATTTGTCTCATCCGGACGAAAGCAACAGCGGTTCCCCGTTCGCAAGGGCTGACTCTGTGCGCCAGAGGGATCTCAGTGAACCACTTGATGTCGGACTGTACGAGGCTATCATCCGCGAATACGAGTACGGGGGTGGAGCCAGGGCCTACGAAAAAAACATAGGGCCGTTCATATGGACAGCTCTCGCGTTGGCTGCTGCGATGTGTAAACTAGACATTGCGCCACTGGAGATGCAGGATTTTCCCCCACGGAGCGCCGGGGCTACCGGTGCGGGCCGAACTGCATGCATATTCTCCGACATCATTACTCGGAAGGGGGTATGGCGCCAACCACTAGAAGTTATAGTCAATCCCGGTGGGGGAGCCGGGCCCGAGCGGATCTTGGCTGTTTTCTGGGGCTGGTACTGGCGAGCGCCCGCTCATCAGGCGCAAAAGGTGACAAGCATTGAGCTTCCGCCGGATTTGGTGAACCGCTTCTTTGACCTGGGTGATGACGACGAAGCGAAATTTGATACCCCGACCAACAAATTGGGGATGGTTTTGAACCGCTCCACGACTCCGAGGGAGATTTTGTGGATGGGAGCGAAGCTGTGTTATGCCTCTTTCTATAATTGGGGACCGGAGGAGTTTGAGGAATTGGGGGAGAAATGGTTTGGTGGGACTACGTACGAGTATCTTAGACAGGGGCAGATAGAGCCGTTTTTGGGGGCTATTGAGAAGGCGAAACTTACATGCAAGCGCGTGTGATAGATTGCGTATCCTTGGTGGATGTGGGTGGGTGTGAGGGTTTGGGTGTGGTCGGTGCTTTCCTTGGTAAAAATTTCATTGCCTTTTCTCCTGCTTCGGCGAGATATAGCTTGTACGAGGTGTTATGAACGATTTTTATTGGTTTCCTACTTCGGGAGAAGGTTCCTATTCGTGATGAGTGACTTCAGGCACTCATGAGACTTCCAGGGCTTTCTTAGAAGAGAGTTAAAATTTCCCCTAATTCACCACAGAGGTTGACGACACCAGGTAACTACTCAGGTCAAGTGTTCGAGCACTTAGTTCATAACTAGTCGGGGAGCCATATCTCGAGGGATCCCATCTTCCATTCAGCGTTTTTGGTCCATCCTGCTGTTCCGTTGTTATTGGGAGGATGTGGTTGATTCTGGAAGTTGTGGGAGTGTACAGATCGTTCAGGCGCATTGCAGATTATTCCGGAGTGCAATGGACTGTTTTGGTAGTTTAGCGGTCTACGGAGAAGATTCTACCAACATGTCTTTCCTTTGTTATTAGAGGAGTATACGGAGGAGCCGGGACATGCGGAAGGACCAAGATGCGTTATCCGTGTTTTGCTCATCCACCAGTCTTTACGGTCAGTTTAGTTTTTGGAAAGAACGAGCGAAGTTGTGGAAGTTACTTCTCATACATACCCTTCCTACAGTACATAGTGCCCAAGCTCCAAGTGAATCCTCTCACTCTACCGTCCACCGCTACGCGATCAATTTTCCCACTTTGACCGTTGTAATATAGCCTATAGCCACAGGATTGGAGCCCCCAGGGAAGGGCCCGCTAAGCAGTGGTCTCCCGGAAGTTGACTGAGCTCGATCCTTTCGGGTTGGTTGGAAAGCATCATAATATCGCAAGCATAAAAGGATACTCTGCGTCCCAAGTTGCTCAACAGTGCTGTCGATATTCGTCCAGAGATATCCGGGGCAAAGTCCACTGAAGTAGCTTGTCTCTACCTCTCCCTCGAGGTATCCAGGTGCCTCTAGTACGATATTATTATGATACCTTGCATATGATACCGAATTGGTCTTTTTGCTTGGGTCGGAGAGAGCGAGCTGTTATACTGGTAGTTATAGCCCCATTCAATAAGGTCTCCCAGCTGTGATTAAGCTCCCAAGGCGAAGGAATTTTTGTCGACAAGTTCTGGTTGAAAGACCGGTCACTGCTGAATAGATAAATACTAACGTTTACAAGGAGGTCGATGTATTAATATGCCACATAGTATGGGTAGGAATTAACCTGGGAGAAGAGTAAGCCCTGGAAGAAAAAGACCACCGTTTTGCTGTCGGAATTATCGAGCGGCTTGGCCGGCTTGGTTTGAGATATGATTTCTAAGCCTCCAGGCTGCTTCAGGAATGATTGTTGGGTGTAGGAAGCCTTTTTTTTTTTTGCTTGGATACTTTTGTGTTTACTTTTTTGTATAGCGGGCCAGGGTCTTTGCAGCTCTTACGGTCTTTAGTTGTAGGTTCTGGACCAGCCGATTAGGGGCTGTGCTCCATATAGGGCTCTGAAGAGACAGGTGCCTCGTGTTCGTGACGAAGTCGGGCGTTCAATGGTGGTATAATACTTGTATAATATTATATAGATGGATGAGTGTGGGGACCGGAGTGGACAGGTTGGGAGGGCAGCAAGGTGGAGGAGTGCAGAACACACAACGAGTGATCGTTCGTGTCGTGGGAGTCGAGATACAAGGAAGTGCTTAGACGCTTGTTTATTTGGCGCACGTGAACTTGGTAGAGATCTGGAATAGCTTAGGCTTCGACAGAGGTCTGGTATCTGTTTGGAAGGAGCCTTGTGTAAAAGCTATCCTGCCGGTATATCAGAAGATGGGTACTAACTTTAGAGTGGGTTGGCGAGTTCCAGGAGCCACTCCACACTTTTATTTCTTCCTATTTCTGCTTATCCTTTGGTGTAATCTGTTTATATTACGGGTCTTGGAAAACTTTGAATATCGGGAGCTTTGAATTATAAAAGTTCAGTCACAACACATGTGTGCTTTCGGCACTGTCTGTTTCCATTTTCAATGCCACATGTTTCTGACTCCGTGCAGTTCGCGCACGAATAACTACTTGTCACTTAATATCACTCGTGATGTGCCATTTTTTAAACTTAAACGGCGGACGGGCGGAGAAAAATCTATGCATGCACCTGCGTTTTCCCGGAAAATTAAAGGCCAAGGGAACCTGATCCTGTATAAATATTTCCTATTTCCACGTGCAGTACTTTTGGATAACTGAATGACAAGTAGTAAAACCTCCGGAGGGCTACCGCAAGAAAAAAACAAAAACAACGACAAGAAAACGGGGAGATGGGATCCCTGCAAGGCTAAGCTCTGCCACTTTAAGGGTTCGGCGGGTCGATACATCCCGTTCAGTACAGGTGGTACCTACATCTCAAAGTGAGATCCCACCACCAAAAATCCTCACGAAACAAGGGAAGCAAAACAAGATAAGGCTCACCTCCGCTTCTTTGGATTGACCATCCCCCGACACCCCATATCCTTGCAAGTCCTCCTACTTTTCTCCCACCCCTGCCACCAAGTCCCCTCCTCGTCATCGCCCTGATCAATAAATCTATCCCAGTGCTCACCCTCATAGCAAAACGGTTGTTCATCCTCTGGCCCACCGATGTCCGGGTTATGGTCCGTATAATCAAGGGAAAGCCCGCAGCAAGTGAGTTCTCTTATATCATAGTCAATCTCTTCCATACTACCGTAGTGCTCCACTTGACAGCCGACGTTGTTTTCTTTGTCGAAGATTTCGTGGCAGTAGACGCAGTGCGCATATTTGTTGCTTTCGGAAGTGGGAGGCTTAGGTGTGGCAGTAGTGGAGGATTTTTCTGCTTCTGAGATGATAATTGCTGCAAGTTCGGCTTTGCTGAGGGAGAGGAGGTGGGAGTTGAGTTGGGATGTATTCTGGAAACATTGGGCGAGTGATGCGATTGTTGGGATGGGTGGCGCTGCATGTGAGGAGGAGGGAGAAGAGGCGATGTCAACGCGACTGTGTTGGGTGGTATTAAGAGGTGATGGCGCAGTAGGGGCTGAAGCCGAGGTGGCCACGGGACCAGTATCTGGAGGAGAGGAGAGGGGTACTGCTTCGGCCATTGTGCTGTGATGGGAACGATTGGAGGGATGGGGATTCTGCTAAGGTTCACTCGCTGGTATCATACGACCGTACAAGTATGGGGGCGCGACGGCACGAGGGCCCAGAATTCGGGCATCCTGTACGGCGATGGACATCGCTTGGGTTGTAGGGTACTAACGCCAAGATATCTGTATCACAATTTCGCGTCATGAGGAAAAGCTTGAGTACACGGTGCACATATTGAGACGGAAGTGTCCACTCTCTCAATTGCGCTCCTAGTTCGGTAAGGGTGCTACATATTAGGGTACTTGGGTACTTGTAAATTCATGGGATAAGTAGGCTTGTTTGAGTGTAGGTTTATGCAATAAGACCCGGCTGGTGTCTTTGATAGCAAACGGGCAGCGCCCAGCGCTTTCGTGAATAAAGAGTTTATTGTTGGTATGATAATGTGTCCCAAGCAGGATCTACAAATTTGTTGCAAAGAGGTGCCATTTGCAACAGAGGTTTATATGATACCCGGAATAGCAGCCTTTCTCTTTGGGAGAATGTCTTTGTTAAACTTTTTCTCATACCACCGCTTTTGTTGGATAGCCCTGGAGCAAAAGCATCAATACTCGGTCCACTCAATATATTTTCTCCTCGCCAGTTGGATTCGCAAGGGGATATTACCTTGGGAGCATAGTAGCGAGTTCGTTGACCAAAAATAGCGTAGCAGGGAGAAAGTTAACGAGCCCTCCTCCAGCGATTACATACCCACTCCACTCAATCCATTCGGAGGTGTACTGCAAAAGTCGCGGAATTAGCATTCTGTGGGGCCTGATCTGGTAAGGGCAGGCAGGTATACATGCGGGTTCCAAACCCATTTAAATAGACCGCCCTTAGGGATCCTATAGACTCTCCCGTTGCTTGTCACAATTCTACCCTCCTTTTGAGCATTCTCGTCGAAAGATTTGTCTCTTCTGATTTCGCGTAGGATCTCTTCGTGGTACATGTTCCCCCAAAGCCCCAGGATGAACACGGCACTCCCAATTGAGATTTGCCAGGCAGGGACGTCTGCAGCAGAACCATAGCCGCCTAGCCAGCCACCAATTGCGGAACCGTTTATGATGTTGAACACAATTCCCGCTGAAACCATAATGAGGTTCATGGGTCCCATCGACGGGTTCCTATGGCATGAGAGTTAGATTGGGGCCTCAAATGGATATCTAGTTCGATTCCACCGACCGTATAGGGCTAAGGAGTGCTCGGTGGAGGTAGTGAATGCAGTATAGAGTAGTAAGCCAGATATGAATCTTTGGAAGCTCGCTGGTACGCTCGGGATTGGTATAGATTGTGTATAATAGTGTGAGCGGAGAGCATAGCTCCATGAGGATCCATCCTGGCTTTCCTACTCCGGGTCAGTAAGCTTTGGCGGAAGAGAGGGGTAAAACCTGGGCCAATGCCTCACCAGGAACGTTAAAGATGGAGGTATACGAGGTTTTCCCAGCAGGGTAGAACTCCGGGAGAGCCAATTGAAGTGGCGCGACCTGAATCGAGTCAGTTACTGGACAAGCTCGTGTATGTTATTTGGGGCACTGATTGCATACCAAAGGAAAATACTTCCAGTACCTCAAAAGAAGTTGCCACGAATGCCTAGTCAGAGGAACAAATCCTTCAGAACGTAGGAGATCTATTATTTGCATGTTTGTTGGTTGTGTAAGAGTGTAGGGTTAAGGGGGGAGGATGGAATGATGAAAGTTTAGGAATAGGACATATGTTGAGCACCGGAACACGAGGATAATGGTATTACAGTTAGAGTGTTGGATCTGACGAGGGGTGCCGGTATGGTGGGCCCAGTGCCTATCATAGCCGGTTATCGTCTGCGCACTTTAAATCACACGCTTCGGGTGATCTCCCTCTGGTCGCACTCGTTATGCCCGGAACCCTACCCAACCCATGAGCCCATGAATTGTCGATCTCCTCAACACCCCGTACCGAGTCTCTCCTCCAACATAAACCAAGCCTTTTTTTTGCATTGGTCGACCAGGTTTGGTGCTGGAACGCTTGGAAGATTGAGTTCTCATTTGATACTGATACTACGAGTACTTGGAATGCGCAGACGGAGATTTGTGCTGTGCGGTATGATATACACCTGATGTCGTGACGTCGGTCAAACGGTCTGCTATTGCATACAGCCATAAATTGGCCGGAGCCCCGGGATTTTGGCTGTATGAAATAGTAGTCCGTTTTTGTAAACGTCACGACATTACAAGTGTTTGTTTGGGATTTTCTGCTGGGGTGTGTAGGTTGCAGTACTCGAGTAAAAAGGAGCTCGACAAAAGTTGTGCCTTAAGGGGCCTTTGTGTTGCATTGATGCTCCCGAGTCAGAATACCGTATTGGCTCCCGATAGGCTTGGCATCTAGTTATCACTTATGATAATTTATCGGGCGTCTGATCCAGAGTTCAAGTTTAAAGTGCTATACATATACAGTACCATACCGGCAAAGTAATAATGTCAAACTAGGAAGAGTTTGTGACAACTATGGCTCCTTCACTTTCTCTACTGCGGTCACAGCTATCATCCTTTACTGCCTCTTCAGCCTCGCTCAAATTGATCCATAGCACGGCACCCCTTACCGCAGCTGCAAAGACGCTGTTCGTACTGGACTCCTCGTTCAATCCACCTACGAGAGCACACATGAACATTGCGCTCTCTTCGTTCAAAGGCGGACCTGCTGGATCAATCGAAGAAGAGCGGTTGCTATTACTCCTCGCTACACAAAATGCTGATAAAGGTTATTTGCTTCATCCCAAACTGAGAATCGACGATGCAGATGGGTTGATACAAAGTTTTACAAGCTCCTAAACCGGCGCCCTTCGAGGAAAGGCTCTCAATGATATTTGTATTTGTATCCGATATATTATCTTCGTTCGCGCCTTTGTCGCCAGCTATCGATATAGCTGTTACCAAGCATGCCAGGTTTCTTGACAAGTCAGAGGAATTGATGAGGCATTATCCCGATGTGACTGAGCAAGTATATTTGATCGGGTACGACACTCTCATCCGCATTTTGGATACCAGATACTATCCGACTGCCTATACACTAAAGCCGCTGGAGGCCTTTTTCCGGAATAATCGCATCCGGTGCACGTATCGGCTTGGAGATCGATGGGGTGGACGTGAAGGACAAGATGATTACCTGGGGAATATCAGAAATGGAAACAGAGAAGCTGAAGGGTGCAAGAAAGAATGGGCCGAAAGGATCGAATTTGTTGTAAGTCGGGCTTTAGGATGGGCCTATTTCATTCTGTAATCTCGGACCAATATGATAGACGGAACGCTGATGTCAGAATTAGGAGAATGAGAATGGTACCCAAGTCAGTTCGACTAGAGTGAGAGGGGCCATCTGTAACAAGGAAGAGGGCGTTCTCGATGATCTGTTGACAGAGGGAGTGAGGAGCTGGCTGCGTGATAAAGATGTTTATACCCAGGATTAAATTCACCTAAAAAAAAGTTGGATCTTTCTGGGGATAAGTAAATCTAGAACAAAATTTACTCAGCATCAATTGCAAGATGTTTGTGGCTTGTTGTGTTTTGTCTCGGCTTCGTAGGTTTACTCTTCATTATGATACTTTGGAAGCATGTCGAGAAATGTTGGTTGTGGCGCTTATTAGTCACCTATGACGCGGTTAGAGCCGCAATCGCAACTCAACCGTCAGGGCAGTATGATACTGTATTCACTATCTTAAAGCATACCTTCGCCTTTCGGTCCTCCATATATCATATCATACCCTTTAATTTCTTTACCCTACAGGATCCCCACCATGACCTCGTACGTCCCCTCCCGCTTGGGGTTTTCTAGGGCCAATACCTATTACTGACGACTCCTTTCCACCATCTAGTTCCAATATTCTTCATGTAAAGTCTTCCTTGTCCCATGAACTATGCAGGGGTCGCGGGCCCACAGCGAAATAGATGCTCATGTTTTCTTCAAAGATTCCGTTTCGAAAATCGCCTCCGCTCCAACTATCTACTGCCGTCAAGCAGTATATCTCTACTAAATATGATCAACACCCAGATATGTTTACCGCCGACTTGGCAGCCATAGACAAGCTCAGGAACGATGCTATCAACGTACAGGAGGCCCACGTGAGTGGAGTTATGAAGATCTCGATCTATGCAGCGCAGTTGCAGTGGATTAGCGGGAAGTTTCCCATAGATGTATGTATATTGGTCCGGTTTTTGAGGGGCCTTAGGGAGTCGGGTGAGCTGATAACTGGGAACATAGATTGGGGCAGATTTTACGTGGTATCCAGCCCTCGGGTATAATACACAACGCCCAGGTGAGGGAACCGCATTGGCATGCACGGGTGTTTTTGATGTGGCTAACTTATCGATAGTGACCCAAAATAACCTGCAATTCGAGCGTGCAAACGTCCTCTATAACCTCGGGTCTCTTTACTCCCAGCTAGCCTCCTCCTCCCCGCGGACAACGGCCCAGGGTCTCAAAACAGCATGCAACTACTTTTGCGCAGCCGCCGGCGTTTTCACGTATCTCAAGAAGGAGGTTCTCCCAGAGCTCCGTAGTACTCCACCGGAGGACATGGATTCTGGCACTTTGGAGTCTTTGGAGATGCTGATGCTCGCCCAAGCGCAGGAGTGCTTTTGGTTAAAAGCGGTTGTGGATGGACACAAAGACAGTCTGGTCGCTAAGCTAGCGGCAATGGTCAGCGACTTTTATGACCTGGCTGGTGAGTTTGGAATGAAGAGCGACTCAATCTCTTCGGAGTGGATGCACCACTTGTCAGCTAAACATCATCACTTTGCTGCAGCAGCACAATATAGAGCTGCCTGTGACTGTCTCGAAAGATCGCTTTACGGGGAGGAGGTAGCTCGCCTGAAGGACTCTTTGGATGCAGTCAACGAAGCACTAAGGGAAGCGCGATATCTTAACAGAATTGTTCTTGGCGATTTGCAAGGGCTTAAAGAGAAAGTCACTGAAACACTGAAGGGTGCTGAGAAGGATAATGATCTCCTCTATTTCCAAGCAGTTCCACCGGCCTCTGAGTTGCCCAAGATACCCAGGGCAGCGATGGTAGAACCAAAGATTCCAAAGGAAATCTCGGAGGCCACTAATTTACTCTGTGAAGGCGGCGCTTATGGGCCCCCGCTGTTTTCAAAGCTCGTCCCGTTTGCGGTACATCAGTCTGCGAGCATATATGCTGAGAGGAGGGACCGATTAGTTAACAATGTCCTTGCAGATAAGTTAGAGTCTCTAACCAACAAGTTACATGAGTAAGTTCTTAACACCTCAATCCCGATATAAACCGACCAAGGCTGACATCAGCCACCTAGACTCCTCCGATCCCTCAACCTCCCCGGCTCCCTCCAGGCCCTGGAGAAACCGCTGGGGCTTCCGCCTGGGCTTATGTCCCACGCAGAAGAAATAAAGCAGCAGGGTGGAGTCGCGACGTTATTGAGATCTATGGATGATATCGCAAAACTGAAGGCCAATGATAATGCCATGTATCAGGAGGTGCTCCATTCTCATCTCTGGCTTACAAGTTCGGTGCTAACTAAGGATTAGGCTCTCGATATGCTGGAAACCGAGGCAGCCGAAGACGAAAGGGCCAGAGGCAAGCATGGCACGGACCGGTGGCACCGGGAGCCTTCCAGCCAGGCAGCGAGCAAACTCATGGCATCAGTCCAAGAGTATGCCGGTATTCTCAAAAGCGCAAACAATTCGGATGGCCTGGTCAGGGTGAAGCTCAGTGAGTGTGAGGAAAGCTTAAGGCTATTAGGTGGAGATATTGTAAGTATTCTGCATATCCGAGCTCAGATGTGCATTGAACTCAACTAATCATGCTCTTACAGCACTCCCTCCAAGACTTCGTCCCGAACACCTCTGGAGCATCTTTAACCCCCAAAATGGAACGCGAGGTTGCAAAACTCCGCCAATGCCTTAACGAAATATCCCGCCTAGAATCCCGTAGGAGGCGCAAAATCGAGAGTCTCCGAGAAAAGGCCAAAGCCGACGACATTAGTAAATCTAACCTCCCCTTCCTCACCAAATATCACTCGCTAATCCATCCTAGCAAGCGCAATCTTGGCTGAAGCCGCCCGGCTAGAACGCGAAAGCCCCCTCCAAAAGCTCGAACCCGTCCACTTTGAGCCTCTCTTCGAATCCCGCCTTGCGGCAAAGTACAACACCGAAAATGCCTTGCTTAAGGAAGAAGCGGAAATCCAAAAGGACATCATATCCCGCACCCAAGAAGCCAACGCCTCTTTCGTCGCCTGCAGGAGGGTGGGCTCTTCACTAAAGGAACGAGAACAGGCGTTGCAAACCCTCGAGAACGCGCATAGCAGGTATCGCGAGATACTGGATAACTTGAATGCGGGAAGGAAATTTTATAATGACTTGGCAAAATTACTAGCGAGGTTCCGGGATGAGTGCAAGGATTTTGTGTACCAGAGGAGGATAGAGGCGGGGCAGTTTGAAGCGTATGTTTCGCCATTCATTCATTATTTATGTTGTACTGGGAGGGAGGAAGGGGAGAATACTGATTAGAGGGAGGTGGGAGATATAGTGAAATCACAAACGCGATGCAAAGCGTTCGACTCTCACAGACCCCGATTTTACAGCCGACCATGCAGAATCATCACCATCATCACCAACCCCCACCGCAGCAAAAACCACAACAGCAGCAACAGCAGCAGCAGAGACAGGCCGCGCCCGGAACACCTTTGCCAGCGCCGGTGCCCACTCGTGCCGCTATACCACCGCCGTCACCCGGGCTGTGGAAGGGTGATGCCACGACTGCTATCAGATTTGCGGGGGAGCCATCGAAGCGTTGATTAGTTGATTAATAGATTAATCGGGAGTTGTGGGTGAGGTTGGGTTATGGCGGGTTGGCCGTGTTTGATAGCTATTTGAATATACTAAATACGTTTTATACCTTACCATTGATGGGTCTTCGGGGGTGTGCATGTGTGTGGGTGAGTGAGTGTTGGCTAAGAGTGTAGATGGTGGTGTTTTGTTGTGGGAGCTGCGGTGACACTATATTAAATAGTGATATCCTTTGATTCGCTAGCTTTCCTGATTGACGGGGATTATGTCTCCTGGGGATTTGTAGTTAGTGAGCATCAGTGTGTGGAGGTCGAAATTCTAACTGGGTAGAATTTTCATCGGATCACGGGATATCACTCGCGAACCTAGATCAGGAATCCAGCAATAAACATCAACTCAAGAACAGCATACCAACTACAACTGTTGGGCTGCGCCAGGTACGGCCTCAGATTTCTTTAAGTGCTCTATTTCCGATGTCCATATTCACATTCACAAACCTAAATAAAACGTTTGGATCTGGGCTCTCCCCACTTTATTGAAATGCTCGTTGTTCTAATTGTGACATTTTTCCCAATGGAATGAATATGGCTAAGGATGGTTTATAGCTGAGAGGAAATACCAATTCCTAAGCTACATGGTACCATCGCTTCTTTTTTTTTTTTGATCGGCTCTCCGCAAGAATAGGGGCAAAGAACTTTGAAAGATTGCTCTCTACTTGGAATCCTTTGCTAACTTACGAGTGTGGTGATCGGTGGCTCTTGCTAGGAATTGCTTGTAAGCCTCCACATTTTTTAAAACTTCCAATTCGTCGTCGGAAAGGTGTTGGCGGATCGCATTCTCTATTTCGACTGTCGGATCTGTCAACCTACCGACCCATGCTGTGATGGGTGGGATTCTACATCTCTGTTAGTGGGAGGTTCGAAAATTACATGGACTTGGATGGAGGAGATTACGGGGGCTTACTCAAATAGAGGGGTAAGCTGTAAATGGAGCTTATAGGGGAATAAAGGCGTGCTGGGTTTCCCGTTGTCGAGATCGCAGGATTCCTTGGGTACTGCCGTCTCTATTTCTCCTTCACCCGCTGGCTGAGTACCCAAAGGGTGGGGAACTTCTTTGAGCGGTGTTTGGGCAGACGGGTCGCCTTTGAGGTGCTCTGTTCTGACATGGGTGATTTCTCGAAATTTCTCATGAGCGTTCTCCGCCTCGATGCGTCCCCTACCATACGGATCAGGGTACTCATCAAGGCCATCTGTCCCCATGGCTTTGTCCCCAACCAAGTTCTCTCGAGCGGGTGCCTTTTCCGGCTCGTTTTGAGCATATTTCCTTTCCTGACGCTCCTTGGAGAGTTGGTCTTCTATACGTTGGGCTGCGAGGCGGCGAACCCCCGTTTGTCCGGCTTTGATTCGTTCATCATTTAGAAGCTTATCGAGACGATGCTTTTCGATAAGTTGTTGCTTCTCATAACGAAGTCGGTCCAACCCGCGCTGCTTTTCCTTTTGGGGGTACTCGTCCCCCTTGAATGACCCTTCTTGCTGCCGTTTTTCTATTCGCTGTTTCTCTATTCGCCCCCTCTCCAATCGTTGCTCTTTAAGAAGTTCCGCTTCCATTCGGGCTTTCTCCTTCTTGAGTTCCTCCTGGCGATGCTCCTCCTGGCGTTTCTCCTCTTGGCACCGTCTTTCTAGTTGCTGCTTCTCTTCCAGACGTTGTCCCTCCTGAAGGAGCTTCTCCTTCTCGAGTTCCATCTGGCGTTGCTCTTCAACCCTCTTCTTCTGAGCAAGCTCGTCGGCCGCCTTTTTGTCCGCTTCTATTTCTGCGAGTCTTTTCTTCGCCACAAATTCATCGTGTTCCGTTTTTATTTTGAGGAAGTCAGCTTCCATCTTCTTACTTCTTGACTTTATATCTTGAAGTGATGTCTTGAACTGGTACATTTTTTTCATCTCCTCTGATAAGTGATTGTCGGCCTCATTTATCTTGCCAGCGAGCGCCTCGAGGCGGGTTTTGTTAAAAATTTCTTTGATATCATAGTCGTGGCTGTCGGGGCTACACCCCAAAAGAGCACGAGCAGTCAATTGCATCTCGTTTTCTAGCGATCCGAAGATAGCCTGAAGGTCAATACCAGGTCGCGATTCAGCAACTCCCGCATCAGAAGCAGCACTCAGCTTTTTACTAGAATCGCTAGTGGTCTTTGGGGCCAACTGAGACGCCTCTTGAGCAGTCTCACTGATTTTTTGATTGGGCACCTTCGCCCCTACGACCACCGCACTTTGAGGGGTCAAACCAGGCCTAGCCTCCGCACCGCTGGCCCTGGAAATGGTCATAGAGACGGCGTTGACGACCTCCTGCAACTTAGGTTTATGGGAGGCAATATCGATCGATTGAGGAGAGTCAGTTTTAGGTGAAACGTTCGTGGTGGTGGCGCTCGATTTTACGGTTAGCTGGATGTTTCTGTTTTCGCTCGTTCCTATGTTTGGGGTCGGAAGGTCCACCGACCCATTCGTTGCGGTTTTCGATCCAATGTAGTCGTAGAAATCCTGATTGGCTGTTATTAAATTACCCGTGTGCCAACTATTGAGGAAATGTTAGAGCTGTAGCGGGAGGTTCAATGACCAGTGGGAATATACTGATTAACATTGGGGTTATCCGGAACTTCTCTGGTGCCACGACGAGAACTAGGTGGGCTTAAGTGAGCGGGGGGAATAAGAGGCGTGAAAGAAGATATACTGCTGGTGGCGGATCTAGTTCGGAGATGTTAGTTAGTGAATCTTCATTATAGAGGACATCCCATACATCACTCTCCTAAGCGGGATTCCGCTCTTAGCAGGTCTTCCCTGAAACGCTCCTGGTTGGTTCTGTGAGACGATAGGAAGCGCTACTTTGTTCAGATGGCTTCTGATTTGGAAGCCTGTTCTCGGGTTTAGAACGTTACTGGTGATCCTAGGCCCAGGAACCCCGAGAAAAGGCCTTGGTATTGGGCGCCGGCCTGGCTCTGAGCCACTCCTAGTCCTGTAGTGGGTCCTTTTGAACGGGGGCCTGTTCTCTGTTATTGGTTGGTAATTCGGCCCAATACGATAGCTCTGGCCCTCTCCAAGGCCGTCGTTACGGTCAATTACCAAGTTTGGATCGAAGAGCGCTGTTAATGTTAGCAAGGCCGAAAAAGAAAAAAAAAGGCCCCATTATCCTGATATTAGACAACCGGGGGCTTCTAAGAAAACGAGTCATGATGAGAGAGACAAAAGGAAATAGACAATGTATGATTACCTGCCCATGCTTCGACGTGGTCGCCCCCGAGTGCCATCTGAGCATTTTGAGTTCCTCCCTTTTCAGGATTCGGGGCGGGAGCAGTTCCCAATATTCGCGCTCCAGAAAGGGGCAAGTTAACGATCCGGTGGTCTCCTAGATCTTCCTAGAGCGTGATTCAACATATGGTGGAGAAGGCATGGAGATAATCAAGACTGATGACACTCACCCTCATTTGGGAGATGGATTGTTCTTCTGCCGTTGGGCTATAACGAGAATCTTGTCTCGAGAATGTAACCTCTGCCTTCTTGGAGATACGGTGACCTGATATACTCATTTTGACAGAAGATGTCAAGGAATGTTGGTTAAAAAACGAGGGATTTGTCCAAATTAGTTATCTGCACAGGGAAGAGTTAATATGTTTGTAAAAGGAGACGGGAAGGCCGGGATGAAATTGGTAATGTAGGTGTCGAGAAGGGTTGACAATTTATCAAGGAAAGCTTGTGATAGGGAATTTGGTGGGGAGGGGTGGATTAAAGGAATGCCGAGGGTGGAATTGATAAAGTGTTTCCTTGAAAATTTTGGTGGAAAATGGGAAAGTGTGTTTAAGAAAAAAAGGTGTCGGAGGTTAGGGGGTGATGGCGGATATGAATGGTAGGTCGTTGCGGGGGTTGATCTTATGGAGAAAGGAGGGGAGAAGAAAGGAACCAAGGGTGTAGGAATGGCGCCTCAATAGGTCTGATAGCCGCATCAAGGCCCGAGCCATAATCGATGACGCACCCTCTGTAGCGCATCGTACATACGCGATGAACGGACAGGTAGGAACTAGAAGGCCCTTATGCTGCACCCCTCCTGTGTCTGGATAAAGGTATCATAATAGCGTCAATTGAACTGCTGAGAGAAACTCTCTGAGACACAAAAAAGTTACCATCAGCTGGGTCCTTCTAGTTAGATACCCCTTTCTCCTCCCTTCCACTACGTCCTTTAACTTGGGGCGGCCCCCACTCACACCGGTGGGAAATCCCAATACCTTATACGAACTGACCGGAACAACAGACTATAAAGAAATTGGAATGCCATAGAAGTATTAAGTTAATTCTTAGAGATCTTTCAATGCTGAGGGCGCTTTCTATCCTTTAAGGGCTCGTCGTGCGGGGGAATGCAGTACATATTCACACATACTAATCCTCTGCTTTAGAAAGCAATCTCTATAATTATAGTGTTGGTAAAATGCATCATAGGGAAATATCGCTCCATGAAATGACCCATTGAAAGTGAGCTATTTAGGGACCGAATGCACTGAGTATAAACTAACTTAGGAGCTATCATGAGAGAGAAGTCTTCAAGAATGGAGATATAATTAGGAGTGTTGAATGTATACAGTAGTTGAGTTAGAGAAAGTGTGCTTGTGAAGATCCTAATTACTACGCAAATCGACGGTCCAAGTCTTTCAGTTACCGTAGAGCAGTCCATTTCCCGTATTTACTATCTTGCGGAACACTGTATCCACTCAGGAACTTGTGTTGACTTTCAGAGTCGAGCCTGACTCCAACTCCATCATGCCGTGGTTGTGGGAGATTCAGTTGCTCTTGTTATAGTAGGTTATCACTTGCATAGTTCTTTCCTCAGTAGAACTTATGGTCGGCTCTTGGCGGGGTAGTTTGGCCCCACCATGGTAGATAGCCGCTTCCCAATTTCACCCCACACTTTTCCTTACAGCCAATTAACCTCCGGTTGGTTCCTACTGACTCAGCAACGCACAAGCTGTTTAGTCCACGCCAAAAAAAGAGAAAGAAAAACGTTTACAGCCTCACGAGGGGCACCTTTTCGCTTCTCCCCACAGGAATCCATCCACCCATTCACTTACACACCCTCTCCCCTCCAACAAGCAGGAGGTAATCATAAACCTTCGAGGGCCAAAGCCAATCTTAGAAATAGAAAACAATAGCTTACAAGGCCTGAAAAATGCTCTTGACTCGATTAGCTCGGACTGGGAGCTACAAGGTGCGCGCTCCCCCCCCCCGGCAGCCTCCTAATTCACTGAGGCGCCACCGGATCCCTTGTTCTGACATGTGTGATTCTAAACAGATTAAAGCACTCTCATATAGCCAGTTACTTCGTCGCAGCTTCGCTACTCCTGCCACAAATTCAAACTTTTCAGTTCACCCTGAGATAGCTGCACGAACTCCACCATATGGAAAACTCATAAAGAACCTCACAGAGGTCCGCCGAGTCCTTGGAACACAAGGACTTACGCTTGCTGAAAAAATCCTCTATTCCCATCTCGACAATGTTGAGGACGCGCTTGGTGGCCGAAATGGCAAGATTCGTGGGGAGGCATACCTGAAACTCAAAGTAGATCGGGTAGCGATGCAAGATGCTAGCGCCCAGATGGCCCTTCTACAATTCATGACCTGTGACCTTGGGGGGACCGCCGTTCCGGCATCAATTCATTGTGACCACATGATTGTTGGGGAGAAAGGAGCAGATGTTGATCTACCTAAGAGCATCGAGGGCAATAAAGAGGTCTTTGATTTTCTGGAGTCCGCGGCCAAGAAGTTTGGGATTCAATTCTGGGCGCCGGGGTCTGGAATTATCCACCAGATTGTGCTGGAAAATTATGCAGCGCCCGGACTGATGATGCTTGGGACAGACTCTCGTAAGTAGAATTAGACCCTAAATTGATGGTCTTTCGGGTCGCTGACCAGGCTGGTAGATACCCCTAACGGAGGAGGACTTGGAGCAATTGCCATCGGCGTTGGCGGTGCCGATGCGGTTGACGCACTGGTTGATGCTCCCTGGGAGCTTCGCGTAAGACCTGACTACCTGCCACCATCGATTAAACTAATGAATTTTAGGCACCAAAAATACTCGGAGTTCGCCTAGAGGGCGAATTGAGTGGATGGGCAACACCAAAAGATGTTATCCTCAATCTAGCTGGGCAATTGACCGTTCGAGTGAGTTCTTGCGCGCCCTCGGGGGTTGTGTTTTGTCTGATCCCTCGATAGGGAGGCACAGGTTACATTATCGAATATCACGGGCCTGGAGTAGAAACTCTCAGTTGTACGGGAATGGCTACAATTTGTAACATGGGAGCGTATGTATCCGCCTTTCCTGACCTATTCTCCAGCTTCTAATTCCCAACCTAGCGAAGTAGGGGCGACCACCTCTCTATTCCCATTCACCTCCAAAATGACCTCCTACCTAAATTCTACCCGCCGAGCTCCGATAGCAGAAGCCGCGGAAAAGGCCAACAAGTCCCACAATTTCCTCCGTGCGGACACTAACGCAGCCTACGACCAGGTAATCACCATCAACCTATCAGAACTAGAGCCACACATCAACGGACCCTTCACCCCCGACCTTTCCACACCACTCTCCAAATTCAAAGATGTCGTTAAAGAGAACGAGTGGCCAGAGCAATTATCCGCCGGTTTGATCGGCTCCTGCACAAACAGTTCTTACCAGGACATGCTGAGGGCTGAAGATTTGGTCAAGCAGGCAGCAGCCGCTGGATTGAAGCCCAAGGTGGATTTCTTTGTTACACCAGGCAGCGAGCAGATTAGGGCTACCCTAGAGCGGGATGAGACACTGGGTGTCTTCGAGAAGGCCGGCGGAACCGTTTTAGCAAACGCCTGCGGACCCTGGTATGTTGCATGGGATATCACTCGAGGGGACATGTTTACTAATCTTTCCGCGACAGCATCGGTCAATGGAAACGAAGCGACATCTCAAAGGTATACCTCAATCATACTCCCCAAGCAAAAACAGCAAGGGCTAAGCCCGAGATATACAGGGTGATACAAATGCAATCCTTACCTCGTACAACAGAAACTTCCGTGCGAGAAACGACGGAAACTCACAGACAATGAACTTTCTAGCCTCCCCCGAGGTACAATATACATCGCTCCTACTTTTGTACCTCACACTCTAATCCCCTCTAGATCGTAACAGCAATGATCTACTCCGGCGACATGTCCTTCAACCCAATAACCGACACCCTGCCCACCCCATCTGGCCAACCCTTCCAATTCAGCGCTCCCTCTGGCTCCGAACTCCCTTCTCAAGGCTTTGAGCTCGGAAACCTCGCACTCGTCCCCAGCGACTCCACACCCTCCCCTTCAACACCCGTCGTTGTCTCCCCAACCTCCTCCCGTCTTGCCCTTCTCGAACCCTTTGAACCATTCGGCAGCGCCGACCTAAAGGGGTTAAAAGTCCTCCTCAAAGTCAAAGGGAAATGCACAACAGACCATATCTCTGCCGCAGGCTCCTGGCTGAAATACAAGGGCCACCTGGAAAACATCTCAAACAATACCCTAATAGGCGCCATGAACGCGGAAACCGGGGAGGTGAATAAAGTGTACGATACCAACGGTGACGCCTTCTCCATCCCAGACCTCGCTCGGTGCTGGAAAGCGCGGGGTGTGTCCTGGCTGGTTGTCGCGGAGAACAACTACGGTGAGGGATCGGCCAGGGAGCACGCAGCGCTGCAGCCAAGGTACTTGGGGGGGAAGATTATCCTCGCAAAGTCGTTTGCGAGAATCCACGAGACAAACTTGAAGAAGCAGGGCGTTGTGCCCTTGACATTTGCCAGCGAGGCGGACTACGATCTCATTGGGTCATGTGACAATGTTGACACGGTGGGGCTATACGATATGCTGGCGAATGGTGGGGATGGTGAGGTGTTCCTAGACGTCACTAGGAAATCGGATGGGAGCAGACATAGGATTCCCGTCAGGCACACCTTCAGCAAGGACCAGGCCGGGTTCGTGCTTGCCGGGTCGGCGTTGAATTTGTTATCCAAGAAGGCGGCCACGGCTTGATAGCCCTACGGCATCGTCTCTGCTTGCTGAGTCCCGAAAGAAAAATGAATAAATTTCACACATCTTGTTTATATATAATCGCTTCGCATTTTATCCTTGACGAATGGGTTTCCTTCCGCTCAGAAGTTCAAGAAAAGTTTTTTTCTCTCCCTTCCAACGTTGTTTCCTAACTTTGAGATCCGGGCTACCCTCATTACGACACCATGGCAGAGTATGGAGATTAGCGATTTGACTGAATTGATCCTTTTTCCTTAAATGGAACATCGCTTACATAGACTGGTTAATGCAACACCTATAGCTCCCGGATAAACCACATCTACGGTGGCCGTAACTCCTGTTGACACTTACAGGATGCCTAGTGGATATCCCCCCGCCCCAAGTCCAGTGCCCCAAGTACTCCTTTTTGCAGCCTGGTACATCTCCCCGATGCTCAATGCTGAAGGAGAGGAGTTATTGGATGCGTCGCTGGCTCGTCCTCCATGCGCATAAATTAGCACTAATAACCATGATGAAAACTGTATACCCTCTGTTATCTATCAATACAACCGAATGACAAACCATGGCCCGGTCGAGATAGCCCCCCTATAATAATTTCTCCAGCCAAACGCCTCAGACCCTCTGCCCGCGAGGCACACGCCTAAAACCCTCATTCATATCACCAAGTATCGCTCCACCCGTAAGCCCTCCACTCCTCGAAGACAAGATATCGTTCATAACATTGGTCAACGCACTCGCCGCGCGCCGGTGTTTGGTTCTCAATCGCTTCCTGTACCGGTAGTATTCGACCGTCTGGACTACGTCGAATGCTACTAGGAGTAGTGCAAAGACCCTTGATACTTGTAATTAGTAACGAGGGAGCTAACAGGGAGCTATACCAAGGTGTGGAGTACCAAAGCTCAAGATTCACAACCACAAGCCCAACCTCAAAATCGCATATTTCCTCGCAGAAGATAAGCCGTGCGATGCCGAGCATGATCACACATAGAGTGAGGAAGTCCAGAATCGTTTGAAAGCTTGTCAGGTGTCAGTCAGCTCCCAACCACTCACCCTCTCCCCTCAACCAGATTTACCAAAAAAACCCGAACCCCGACTTCCGATAGCAATCCACCACAACACCAATCAATGCCACACCCATCGCAAGAACTCCCTAGCCCCCAGTTCTACAATAAGTCACCTGACCCCATTTACTCGGCCAAGTGAAGGGAGGAGGAAAAGGGAAAACAAACGGGCAAAATATCGAGAAAAACCGCTTTATTCCAAGAGCCCATCCTGATACTCTTGTGATGCATGATTATGAGCACGGAGCTGAATATGAATGAGAGTACGCGGATGCAAAAGAGACACCAACCCCATCTCACAATGCGGTGCTCCAAGAGCTGTTGCTGGACGTGCTCTCTTGCTTTCAGAGTGCGAGTAAGGGTTTGGGGGGTCATCATTGGGAATGGGGTTGGAGGGCGGGGTAGGGAGAAGGGCGAATTGGGGTTCATTTTTAGAAAGGACGGGGGAGGAGGGAGGAGGGAAAGGGTGCTAGAAGTGGAGTTAGGGGGAGGCCGAGGAGGAGTACGTGGGCAGGTTGGCGATTGATGAAGGGTTGGATAGACTTGCTGCAGGCTGCGCGGACTTAGCAAACAGCATAATATAATAATATCATATGATACTAGATTAATTATATTTTTTTAATATCATAGAACCATTTCCACGAGATCCCCCTCCCGGATCACATCCACAGAGTCCCTGATCTCGTCTCTCAACATTCACACGTATTATATATACTATACCACTCGAATAGGACACTCGGTAACTCAATCCAAGCCTGTTAACGTGCAAGAAATAATGTGCCGCACATCTAAAAATCTCTAGCCATCTATAAACACCATTACCACACCATCTAGCAGGACCCTAATATAAATAGTGCTGATATTCACATCCTACCCCACCGCTCTTCAGACCATATACACACTTACCAAACGTGGTGGTTCGCTAGGTCCTAATGAAAAGCAAATTACCCAACTATCACCTATTGTTACATCCCTGGTGAGGAGCCGAACCTCCAACCTTCACATTAGTAGTGACTGACCAGTCGCTCAACCGTTAGGCCATGGATGTCGGTCGGTAAATGTTGCTTCCCCCGAGGTTTGGCAGTGAAATGCCGGTAGGGTAAATACACTTTCGAGGCTTATGGTGATCCCCGCAGGAACCAGTACGGGAGGATCTTTGGCCTTGACTTTAGTAGTAGGATGTGGAGGGTATGGTGGGTTAACTCTGGGCTACTCTTTATTCTCCCCCTCATCAATCCGTACCGGGGTGCCCAAACCTCCACCCGCCGGGCACGGCCACCGCTCCCAACCATTCTCCTACTCCCGCATTACTCTTACTGCAGGCGGTTGAGTGCTTCCCACGAGTGCTGGTATTATATGATACAGCGCTGGTAGTTGGTACAATAGACGTTAGGAACCACCCGCCCGCACTTCCAACTTCCCTAGAAGCACAAACAACTAATTAACAGGGATAATCCTCCCTGCCATCTCCACAGCCGGTCCGATTCAAAATGCTTAACTGCCAACATCACCTCCCCCCTTTCATCTCCAAACCCTCTATGCTGCTGTTACGCTGTACGAAACATGACAATGAATGACATACCGCTCCCCGGCGCAAAAAAACTATATATTACCCCCCCCCCCTCCTTCCCCACCACAATCTAAACCCACCAAAATACCCATCTTGAACAATCCCTACCCCGTCTCCTCACAATGCCCATTCACGACAACCTTAACCCCATATATCGACCTCCGCGAGCCGCAAATAGTATATGCCCTTACGGCAGACCCCCCAGCCTCTCTGGTTAGTAATCTCTACAACTAGATCATAGCATCGGATCGCTAGCTGTTCATATGCGTTTGAAGCCCCCGTAACTACCTACTGCTACAGAGCAGAAGAAGGGGGATGGCAGTGCACATAGTGACGGGCGCTGGGAGGTGTGCGGAAGAGGGGCCCGGAGAGAGGGGGTGTCGAGGTATTGACTAATGGAGAAGCGATTCGAAGAGTTCCAGCGACGCCCTACACCCCCGGCTGAAGCGGAGGCGTATGCGGTTGCGGCTAGTTTGGAGCATGGCGTCTCGAGCATTATGTGCCGAAGGGACCCACTCTATTGAGATTAAATTTTTATAGTACTTTATGAGGGGGTGTCATAACCTTTCACGGTCCATCACTCGCCGCCCAGAATCGGAGATTACTAGTCTACGGGAAAGAAACCAATTCTGGGCTACATTGTTTGTTATGATACGTAAATCTTTCCCTCCTAAAAGCCCCGGAAATACATACGAAAAAAGAAAAAGAAAAAACAGGTAAGAGATAAGAGGCAAAAAAAGGCCGGGAATCAAAAAAAAAAAAGGCAGTGAGAGAAAGCTTATAAAACAACACAAGGAGATTCAAGCGGTACTAATTCTCGGGGTATTATTTGCATTCAAGATTAGTGCCCTGAGGTAGGAGGATGATACCCACTACCCCCTGTAGGCTGGTACTGAGACGGTGGGGGGGCTCCCTGGTAGGGACCTCCAGGGGGGGCAGATTGGTTGAACGGGCCACCTTGGTAACCTCCGGGCGCACCGTAACTCGGGGGCCCAGAGGTAGGGGGAGGAGGGGCTTGATAGCCACCAGGGCCACTGTGAGTAGGATAACCACCGGGTCCACCGGGAGCTTGGTAAGAACCTGGGTTGTACTGGCCGGGGGACGGAGCACCGTACTGTCCCGGGGGGGGTGGATAGCCCTGGGGAGGGGGTGGATACTGGCCTGGAGCTGGATACACTCCTTGAGGAGATGGAGCACCATAAGGAGCCGGGTTTTGTTGACCAACTGTGCCGGAGAACTGCTGGCCTTGTGGGCCAGAGGGATAAAACTGTTGGGGATGTCCGTGAGGATTTGGGTTATACGGAGGGTTGGGGGGATTTGGCGAGGGGCTAGATCCGTGGTATCCAAGGTTTTGCTGTTGAGGTTATCAACCACGATATCAGCATTAATCCTAGATCTTCCCGTTCATATCTAATAACATACCTGCCCGGGTTGCCCGTGACCGCCGTGACCATGGGCCTGTTGAGCTCCATGGGCTCCGCCTCCCAAGGCACCTCCAACGAGCCCACCCAACGCGCCGAGACCACCAGCACCATGGGTGGGGGTACCATGTCCGGAAGAGCCTCCATGTGGCTTCTTTCCTCCCAATAACCCGCCAGCTATACCAGTCGCCATACCCACAAGCCCACTACTGCCGTGTCCACTACTACCATGTCCACTACTACCATGTCCACCGCTGGAGGGTTTCCCACTCAGCAAACCAGATGCCAATCCACCAAGACCTCCACCACCACCACTGGATCCGTGGCTTGGCTTTCCACCGCTCAGCAGGCCCTGTGCCAAACCACCTACAAGTCCTCCACCACCACTGGACCCGTGGCCTGGTTTTCCGCCGCTCAGCAAACTACCTGCAATACCTCCTATGCCGCCACCGCGGGTGGATGTCTGTCCATCAGGTTGGGGAGAAGGGTTGCTAGGAGCCGGTTGAGTTGGGCCCTGACCTCCAGTGGTGTAATCTGTTGGTGGTGCAGGGTAGGTGCTCGAGGTCTGCGGAGCAGGAGTAGAAGGAGCCGAAGAGGTAGGGACGTCCCAAGTAGTATGGGCTGTTGAAGTCTGAACGTAGTAGTAACGTTGGGTGGAGGGATCCCACTGGGCGATCCTAGAGCCAATCGTTAGCTATACTTTCGCAGGATAAGTCTAAAGAGAAGGAAACTCCCGGGGAAAGACTCACCATCCGTGCGGAAGAGGGGGAGGGGAAAAGCTGGGCCCAGTTGCATTCGGGGAAGCAGCGGGGTTAGGTGGACTAGGTGCCATGGTTATGTGAAGGCGCGGTAGCTAGGAGTGCGGGGTTTGTTTGATAGGAGGAAAAATCAAAAGATAGATGAAATGCGGGATGCGAAGATGAAAAGAGGGAGATGGAAGGTAAAGGGTTATTGTGTCGGCCGATGAGGGGAGAGTGAGTAGGAGGGGAGAGGGAGAGGATGGGAAGAAGAAGGAACACAACAAATAAAAGCAGAAGAGGGGTGGGCGAGGAGAGTTGTGCAGCAGGGTACCCGTATCATACTCATGGCACTGTACCGTAATTGGGTGTGTAGCGACCATTTTATGACAGTAATCAGGGCAATGAGACGGGCGGCGGGCAGTGCAACACCTGCCCCAGGGGACTCTTCTTCATTTTTTACTTGCTGTATTGTGTTCACGGTTGATTTCATACCAATTTCCACAGATAATTAATTTCTAATCCTCCCGATCCCTTCCACCCATACAGCAACCCCGAGCGAAGCGAGAACACAGCGAGGCGAGAATGCCCATAGAAATTATATAGGACAAGGGCTATTTGTATGGGCATTCTCGGTATACAATGGGCTCGCTCTGCGGTGGAATAGCGTAGAGATAGCGATAATTCCCTCTCTCCCTCCCAGGACTGTATGTCATATGGGCATCTCATGTTGCACCTTCTCTCATCGCATCCGTCTGGCTCTCCCAAATTCACGCCAACCACCTATGGAATAACTGCTTTCACCAGTTTACCGCACTTTACACATCTCCCCCCCTCTGGCTGAGGCCATCGGGCCGCTCATGCGTAGCAGTGAAAAACAGCACCTGGGGTAGGGCACAATTGCGCCCTTACCGTTCTCGAGGGCAAAAACGAGCTGAAAGTGAGGGAATAAGCCATCCACCCATCCATCAATCAATCAATCAATCAATCAGGGACCCGGGGCATTCCTTTCGCCCACCCACCCCCAATCACCTTCCAGAATCCCAACAATAAGACATCAATCAAATCCATCATAGAGGCTGGAGCCTTGCATACATGACATACGCAGTAGTAGTACCGGTATAGGGTTATGGTACCGGTATGGCGCAGTGCACAACTTGAAGCTGGAGAGAAGTCCATCCTTCTTCTTCCTAGAATTCCGAAGCTTTTGACAAGCAACGGTGCTGATGCCGCACTGCTGCGCCTGAAATGGGTACGCTTCTCCCTCTCTACCGTGCTGTGGGCTGTGGCTATTTCGGAGGAATCACATTACGATACAATTCCCGTATCTACCTCCTTAAGTGCAAACCAAGCATTGCCACAACGCCACACTCTCCGACGAACCATAGTTCCAACTCATCGGTTAAAATACCAAAACGTGGACTACGGTAGCTGATACTGTATCATAGGTGTGCCAAGAAGGATGGGGGATGGGGCAGCGAGAACCAACATCAATGAAATGAAAAAAAAGCTGACTCATCCGAGGGAGGCGGTGGTTCTCGCCACCTTATCATCTCCGGCATCCTGTCAACTAACGGCAGTCGACCCCACTGTGGCGTGCCAGGGGGTTGAGGCAGGCTACCCCGAGCCCTATATATCTTGGCACACCCAAATCCAACGTCTCAGGCTCCAAAAGTCTTAATCTAATCATATTTTGCTATCATACCATTGACTAGATTGGGATCTCATGAGTTAAAACTTTTAGTCAAACATCCCAGGTGGTGTTCTTGGCCGAGCAAGTGGTATAGTTTAAAGGCACCCCAAAGCGCTGGCATTTGCAGAAATCCTTCAGACGGCACAGCCTGTTGTTACCCGAGTAGTTTTGCGGTAGACTATATCGCTTGCAATTGGATACGAGCGGACTACTCCTGTACCAAGGTAGCCACAGACAAAGAACTTGAATCCGATAAAGCTCCCTGAGCCACGGAGTCCAACTGGATCAATAGTCTGAGCACAATCTGGCCTTAATTCCATCTTTGTAGCGCCGTAATGCTGTTACCCACCAGTGTACGGTACGTACCCTTCACCACAACTACCACAACTGCTGACCCCGTCCTCCGTCTCTCTCCAAGCTCTACCGGTATATAGCCCCTCTCCCCCACGCAACACGCGGCCACCATCAAATAATCCACAAGTCTCTCCTCAACCACCTTCTCCAAATCAACCTCCCCAAGCGCCGCCGAAATCTCGGTGGAGCAGTCATGTCGACCCTAGCGCCGGACTCAACCCCATCTCTATCCTTTCCAACCTCCTCCATTGCCGCAACCGCAGCAACCTCCGTATCAGAGCTATCGCTAAACGGCACTTACACACCACGATACATAGACGTAGGAATAAACCTCACATCCTCAGTGTTCCGCGGAAGTGACAAGGGCAAGCAGGTTCGTTCCCATCTTCCCCGCTGCGAAAACTATTCTCAACCTAACAATATCAAAGTATCATGAGGACGATCTGGGAGACGTGCTCCAGAGGGCCAAAGACGTTGGCTGCCAAAAGTTAATGGTGACAGGCTCCTGTTATGATGAGAGCAAGAATGGATACGAGCTCGCTCGACAGCACCGTATTTTTTCCCACTCTTCTTACATCCCATATCTCTGCTAACTCAACCCCAGCCGGCTTAATCTACAGCACTGTGGGTGTCCACCCCTGCAGCGTCAAGTTTATCGACTCCCACCCCTCTGGTCCAGAAGCCTACCTCTCTTCCCTCCGCACCCTGGCCCAAGAAGGTGCATCATCCGGGCACGTAGCCGCCTTTGGTGAGATCGGCCTCGACTACGATCGCCTCTACCACGCATCCAAGGAGGACCAAAAGAAGTATTTTGTCTTGCAACTCGACCTAGCAGAGGAAATTGGTCTGCCTCTATTTCTTCATTCCCGGGCCGCCGCGGCAGACTTTGAGGATATACTGTTTCCAAGATTATCTAGACTGAATGGTGGGCTCGTGCATAGCTTTACTGGCACGGTAGATGAGATGTGCAGGCTTGTTAGTGCGGGATTGTACGTCAGTGTTAATGGGTGTAGTTTGAAGACTGAGGAGAACTTGGAGGTTGTGAAGCAGATTCCATTAGAGAGGTTGATGCTTGAGACTGATGTACATCCCCTTCCCCCCTTTCTCCCCTTCCATCAGCGGAGGATAGTTGATGGTGAAGTAACCGAACTTGACTAGGGACCATGGTGCGAGATTCGACCTTCACACGCTTCCTACAAGCATTTAAACAAAGACGAATGCCCACCAGTCCCAAAACAGGTTCGCCGCGATAAGTTCAAGAAAGGCTTTATGGTTAAGGGCCGAAACGAGCCCTGCAATATCCCGCACGTGGCATACATCGTTGCGGCAGTCAAGGGTATTCCACTGAAGGAGGTTTGTGAGGCTGCATGGAAGAATAGCCTAGATTTGTTTGGCATGGGCAAAACGACATAAGCTAAGTTTGGGTTTTTGTGCCAAACGCTAGATTATAATATGCGCATTGTAGTATGGGTATTAGCCTTTAAAGCAAGTCGTTATTAGAACTCCATTCTTCTTTCAGTACAAGCAGGCGCCCACACATATATGTGAGTGTATGAGTGGCCAATAAGAGCACCGCAAATTTCCAGAATCACACAAAATCACTTCCTCTACAAGTCTTAAACAAGCATCTGATATACGGAATATACGGGCACCCTCCCGAAATTGTAAACCAAATTTATCCCACAAAACCTAAGAAGGCAACATGAGCAACCAATCGACAGGGAATTTTAGCATGAGTGAGAAGCAACAATGAAGAAGAAAAGTAATTTGCTTTCTCTAATCCGCAAAGAAGAAAAAATGCTGCGCGCCCATAACACTATAGCCGAGAGTTAACAAGACAATATGAATAACAAAACGTGGAAAGGTAGAATAAATAGTAATAATAAAAACAGAAGGGCAAGAAGAAGCCACCGACAAACAAGCGGCCCAGGTTTCGTATTTTCATTCCCCCTTTTTTGTTTTGTTTTTTCGAGCCTTTCATCATCGCCAATCATTTCCATCTCGTTTGTCTCCCAAATTCTACCCCTCACCCGCCCCCTCACTCCATGGAGGAAATTCACAGCCCCGCCATAGCCACTGCGTTCAAGACAACACGTCCAGGGAAGCAAAAACACAAAGTATGATATGAGTGGGTTACAGGAAAACAACGTAGGGAGAGGAGGAAGAGGAATAGAATGACAAGAAGTGAACCCGATACTGCTCAACGTCAGAAGAAAAAAATTTCATTAAGATCCGTTTCTCCATTTCCCTCCCCACGAACCTAAAGGAAAAAGAAACACAGGGTCCCAAAAGCAATGAACCAGGCTGGAGAAAAAAAGAAACCCGACCCTATAGACCACTGGCTGCACACCTTTCAAGAGACAAGCAAAGACAAAGCATAACAGAAAAACTAAGATCGGCCAGGAAAACCAGTGGCAGATATTATAGCCTTTACGCTCCGCCGCTCACCAAGGGCATCGACGGGGAAGCTCTACTTCGCAGTTGTAGACTCTCCTTTCTGCCCGACCGATTCCGGATTTGTCCCTTGAGTCTTTGAAGATATATCAATCTTCTCGTTCTCTTTTCCCTTTTCTGATTTGGGCTCATCTTTCATTCCTTCATAATCCCCCCGCTTCTCCGTCGCAGCGATTGGTTCTAATGCCTCGTCATCATTTTCTTCCTTGTCCGGCTCATCATCAAACATATCCGCATCATCCGAGTCAGTCAAAACCTCAGCTCCGTCGCCGAGCACGATAATACGACCAGCTCCAGCCGCAGAACGTACAGAGTTGTTAGAATTTCTAGCATCAAACTCATCTGGGCTATCTTCGAAGTTGGTAGGGTGAACACCAGGTCCGCGAAACTCAGCTATCCACCACGTCAAATCAAATTATATTCCCATAACAAATTTTAGACAGTACTCCGGCTTACCATATTCTGGTGGCGCACACGGGCCATCACCATCCGCAACTCGCTTCGCAATCAAATCATACCATTCCTCCTTAGTCATATCCCTGAGGAGAGCGACAACAATCATAGTCATATTGTCGCAACCAACTCCGCCAGTCTCACTGCTCGAGGCAAGGCAGTTATCCATCATGTTTTCACATATAGTATGTAGTTCTTGCTTAGCAGCAATGCCACGACGGACAAACTCAATAACTGCCTGTGACGACTGGCAATCCCAGATTCCTAACATCGTCGTTAGCGTCAACAATCCCACGCTGCCAGTATTTCCCGGGGGGTCATACCATCACAAGCAATGACAAGGAATTCGTCATCATCGGTGATCTCGTGAATAACCACATCAGGGAAAGCAGTAACTATCTGCCGTTCAGGCGGAAGGTCGGCACTCCTCTTGAATTCGAAATCCCCAATTGCTCTAGATAATGCGAGGTTGCCATTAACCCTTCCAAAGTCAACAAATCCACCGGCGGCACATATCCTGGCCTTCTCTCCTAAAATTATGGAAAATCAGTCGCCTATCTCAAAAGTGTTTGCGAGAAATGGTCAGACCAACCTTCATTCTGCGGCTTGTGATCAAAAGACAAGGGTTTCGCTCTACCCTTTACGCCGAGAACCGTTCGAGAATCGCCGGCATTGGCCTTTTCTACTATTAGCATTGATAAGGCGCAGGTCTTGAGCTATACTTACAACATAGATCTTTGTATCGGAAATAAGAGCAGTAGAAGCTGTGCATCCGGAAACCTCATCATTATACTGGGGGTCTAATCAATTAGGTGCCAATCATCAGTAACATTCCAACACCAGCCAATAAAAAAGCCCCAGCAGATAAGCATCGATGAATAACCTTGCAAAATAGCTCTATCAGTAGCCAAAAAACCATCTTTTAACGCTTGCTCATAATTGGAGTCCTTGAACGCAGATTGTTTCGCCAATATTTTATGAACATTTTCTCCGCTGAACATGGCGACCTTGTCTCCGCCATGACCATCGTACACGCCAAAAAAACTTATTTTGCCCTCAGGGCCAGGCTTGTTCGGGCCGTCAGGGCCAGTCTCGTTCGGGTCGTCGGGCTTCTGGAGGTCAAGGACTGCTGCATGAGCATCTTCCATAGTGACGCGCCATCCTTGCATAGACGATATGCCATAGGCCAAACGGTTGTCTTCACCACTTTCTGATATCTATCCGATTTGATAATAAAAAAAACTTTGCGTCAGGAACTAAGTCTTTCTTTTATCCTTTCATCATCATGAACCGCAACGGCCAGAAGCATCCTCATTGTATAAAGTACGTACCTTCTCCACTATTGGTTCTGAGAGGGTCTGACCCATGATAACGTTCTGTAGAATCTGATGAGGTAAAAAGTAGTCTGCTTCGAAAGGTATTAGTAAGTAGGCAAGTGGTGAAAACCTCCAAAGGATCAAGCCTCGATAGGCCAAGCTGCAGATTTTATCGGAGAAGCAAAATCAAGGGAGGAAACAGCTCTTATTTCAAGGGAAAAAAACGAGAGGATGGAGAGGAAAGGGAGCACAAACAGTGTTAACTATTTCTCCACCAATATTAACGTTGGTGATTGGAAAGTTTGGAAGGTGATGTTGAGAAGGAACTGGGGGGGATGGTGGGGGAGGGGAAGAGGGAAGAAAGGGCTTTGAGTGCGTCAAAAAGCCTGTGCGGCTTTGAGAAGAAGCAGCAACCAAAGATCGACAGAAGAGGGAAGGGAAAACGAGCAAAAAGAGTCAAACAACAACGACAACGGAGGCGAACGAGTAACAGGAGGTAAAAAGCGTCAAAACAAGAGGTAAAAGAAAATGACGGAGAAACGAAATGAAGGGGAAAAAAAGTAAGAGCTAAAACTATAGTAAACAAGGGTTTTCTAGGGGTGTTGCGTGAAATCTTGAACCAGGAGAAGGAAGAGAAACAAGAGATGAAGAAAAAAGTAGGCAAAACAGGATAAGGCTATGATAACTATGGTAAAACGATGACAAAGTACTCACCTTATATTGGATACGATATTAGCACCGATAGAGCCTTGTTTAAGGTTTCTTTCTGGTTTTTTCTTCCTTAAATTTTTTCTTCCTCTTTTTTCTTCACTTAAACGTTGTTGCGGTCGCGTGCGTTGTTTCCGGGGGTGAAGAAACTAAATCGCCGAGAGGTAACCGTAAAGGACCAAATTGGCCAAAGCAAAAGAAAAAAAGGTACCAGTATGGAGAATAGAAATTAGAAACCAAATCAAGGTCTAAAGGTTGTCTCCCTGAGGCTTTTCGACGTTTGCTTTTTTTTTTCTTTTTTTTTTCCCTTGCTGTTTGAGAAAGTGTGGAGGTGTGCAGTTGCAGAGAGTGGGGTGGTGTGCGGTGGTGGCTCACGGAGAGGTTTCTCTCCTCTATCTTATCGTAAAAAAAAAAAAGGGTCCGACAAATTCCTGGCAACCCAAATTATAACACTATGCAGGACAGCATTCTACTTGTATTCCGCAATTCAAAAGAACCGTTGCGTATGCTTGTAGGATACTATATGCTATATACAGTACATTCTGCAAGACGTTCTCTGAAAATAACATTGTCAATTTAGAAAGGAAAGAAAAAAGAAAAAAAAGCCCGGATGGTAGCCTAAGATACTTCATCTGCAGAAGCAGGCAGAACAGAGGCGGTACCCCAACTGGGAACGACATGATATGTCGATAGCAACTTACCTGCAACCTGGTGTCGGGAGCATGCTTGATTATCGATCTGTCCGTTCCTGTAGTAGTCAAAAAAAATCTGCCGCCTTGTCGGGGGTATGGGAGGAAAGAGAAGAAGCCTCCTCCCTTACTTCTCCTTTCCAACAATTGCGGGCTGAGTTAGGCTGCCATACAGTACTGTATCAGTAGCATTACCACATCATATCATACCTCCCTCTCGCACAGCCCACAGATCAGAGAGCAGATTGATCGCAGTACGGTCCCGTACCAGTACCGATAGAACAGGCAAGAAGTGAGCCAGGGACTCACGAGGAAACCGGAAGAAGGAAAAAAGGAAAAGTACGGCATCACAGAGGAACAGACGGACGGTCAGGCTGTATTCTCCAATCTGGGGTAGATATCATATTTACCGGCACCTACTGTATCATCACCCGCCTCTCTCCATCTGCCCCTCAATAATGATCCATGTCTGGGCTTGTTGGAAAAAAAATTAATAAAAAAAAAGTAAGCACTTGAATATGTCGTATCGGCACTGATACAAGTTATGATACTTGCACTGTATACTGTAGACCACCAATCAATCACTACTTAGCTGCCAACAAAGTGATACATCTCGACCCATGTAGAAAGCAACCTTTCAGCAGGTAATTGATCACCCCGCAGTTCATCGCGGCGATACTAGAGCAGAATTTAGTTAGACTCGTGCCCACGACATCACTTGCTACGTTCCGTAAGAACCTGAAAGTCTGGTCCTAGATCTCAATTCCCCCCCACCTACGGTATCGTACCAGACGTCATGTATGAGATGTTATGTATCATATGCAATATGAAATGTGTGCTATAACTACCAATTCAATTGAGGTTCCGAGCCACCGTAGAAGCGTTCTATGGCTTGCAAGAGGTGAACATTCCAAAAAGGCTAATATCGTTGAACGTGCTTCGACGATAGGGATGCCGGCTAGATTTTTTCAGGATAATATGCTGAATTAATCGTCTATCACAGGACTATTTTGCCATCAACTTTAACGCATGCTTGTTACCGTGCATTCGTCCTTCATAGCCCTATACAGATTTTCCCTCCATTCCTTTCCAACCTTTAATAATTATAGATCTTCAGCTGCCAATCTCGGTTCCGGGGTGCGGAATCTTGTGAACCCTGGCTCAAAGTCGCCTGCATCAAGCGCGAGACAACACCTGTCCCCTCTAAAAAAAGAAACGAAAGGAGAAAATAGTGAACGTGGATGATCAATAATACGGCACTTCAAATGAAACGATGAATGAGTGAAAGGGGAGGAAGAAGGAAACAAGCCTAGAGAGTACTGTACTAAAAAGGAAAGACACAGCAGGGATGCAATTTATCCTCCCCTTCCCCAGGTAGAGAAAGGCTCGGCAAAAGAAAAGAAAGGAGAAGCTACAGAAATGCCATATCCCCCGGGAAACTGCTCTTGATGTTGCCATCCTCCCTGATGTCCTCACTGATACTAATAGGCCGCTTCTTGGTGAAATCCACCAGTTTTGCCCGTGGCCGCACTCCCTCCCCCCCAGCCCTTTCTGAGGCTCCGGAATGCCGTGCATTCTGACAGCTTCTGCCTGAAATTCTCAACCCTTCCACCTTGGCTGCCGCAGATGTCACGGCAACCCCGAATTCAATTGGCTCGTATTGATAGTACGAGGACGTGCCCCGGCTCAGGGCTGTAGTCCCACTTTCCCGAGACTGACTTGGGTGCCAGACTCGTTGGCCGCTCTCGTCTACCATGTGGGAGAAGCCGGAGCCGTCTTCGTTCCCCGTACTTCCGATCGGGTATTGCCGCAAGTCTGAAAATGATGAGGATGCTACAAAGTTCCCGGGGCGATGGATGCTTTCGTATCGCCGAAGTGGCGTTTCTGGTAGGTTGACAGAGGAATAGGTTCCGATAGTCCTTGTCTGACTTGGTTCACGACTTATGGTTCGTATAACGTCGTCTATAAGGCTCTCTTGGTCCTCGGGCTCTTCTCTTGGAGAAGCCATACCACCCAACGGCATCTTCGAGATCCTCCTCCAGGCATTTGCTGAGCCTGCGAAGAATGGCGAGGATCCTTTTGGTCGGCCGAAGCTCGACCGTTCTCGCTCTTCACTCACCTCGGACCCAGCGCCGACCAATCGAATACTGGGGTGATCGAGATGATTGACTTGGCCGATCTGGGCTATTTGATTAAATATCTCTGTGGAGACCGTTTCGAAAGAACTATCGCTTTCTCTCAAGCCCCGCCCACCCCCTGCCCACTGACCTGGGTTCATGATACTTTTTCTCCATGATCTCTTCGGGACCCCATATCCCGGTGGTCCGCCATAAGGTGGTTTCCCATTGCCTGGGGCAAGTGAGAATCGGCGGCTACTAGTCACACTTGAGGGCCCTCGGTCCATACCTTTATCGCTCAACCTTCGAGATAAACGGCCATATTTTTGTTGAGAGCTTGGCTTTGCATGTCGAGTAGAAGAGATTTTCGAAAAATTGACGGGCGCTAAAGTAGGTGTCCTGTCCTGCTCTTCGGGAGGTGCTGGGGCTTTTTCCGCGGGTGGATGAGATGGCCGCTCAGGTGTAGGGGCCTTTGGCGATCCCCCAAGCCGCAACACTGTCCCACCGTCGCCATCGCTACTCAGAGAGGCCAAGAAACCTCCAGATATACCACCGTTCTCATCTGCTGTGAAATACCCAAAAGAAGACAGCCTTCCCAAGGGTGGCGATGTATCCTTCTTCTTCTTCTCTGCCACGACCGCTCCAGAAGGTCGCGGAAGCGGCTCAAGGGGATGGGATATATCCACACCTACTGGGGACGTTGGGCGAATCGAGGAACCAGCGTAAGAGCTGCCGCTGTCTCTGCGCACAACGCAGCACCAAATAATCAAAAGGCTAGCCACCACTAAAAATGGCAGCACAGTAGCCAGAACAATGATTAGGATCTTCTTGCGGTTGTTCTCTGCGGACTCGGCATTCGTAGCCTTTTTTCTCGAAGTGCCCTTAGGAGCTGGCGTTGGTGTAGATGAGGTTTTCTTGGTAGATGATGTGGTGGATATAGCAGATATTGAAATCATGTCATCCTCAGTCACTAGCATTTCCAGGCTCTGAAAATCCACCAAGTCCCCAGACGAAGCCCTTGCCGAAAGCCTAATTTTCACTAATTGTGGGTCCTCAGGAGCACGGCCGCTGAACTTAAATTCCTCAGGATCAAAAGAAATCCAACCCACCGCCGGCTCATAGGCTGCAGACAACCGGACACCAGTAGCAGTAATCTGTGTCTTGTTGAGCGTATGCTCGAAGTCCTTGCCGCTGGTTACGTTAAAGTCTGGAATATCAAAGGTGAATACCTCTGATTTCACATTAATGTTGATAGCCATCTCTGCATCACCTCCGAAAGCGTCCTTAGCGGATACAGTGATTGTAGTAGATTCGGTCCCTGGCGGAGGCGTACCACTTATCGTGCGAGTGTCTTTATCAAACGACAGCCAGTCTGATGCATTTGTCGATACCCCCGTTAGGTTTTCTCGTGAAATTGGTGCGCCATCAAGTTGAACTAACTCGAGTGGAATCTTGTAGGTGAATGCACTTCCCGTGGTTGCGTTCACCTCCATATAGGTGTCCCTGAAATGAAGGGTATGTGCCCCTATGACCATTTTGAAAGATACAGACGCCCCCGTAAATCCAGGATAGTCAGACGCCACAAGAGTGATATCGAATGTTTGCGGGGGAGCTATCAAAGAAGCGATGTCAGGTGTGGTCCCAGAAAACTTCATCATCCCTTGGTCGAAGTTTATCCATGAAGGCAGAGGGGTATTTTCCGAAGAAACCGCTTCATAACGTTGAACCCTATTGCGTGGAGAAAAGGTATCAGGTGCAAAGGAGAAATCATATCTCTGCCCGGGAGCGAGCACCAGTCCCCGTTTGCCATCCGTTGGTCCAAAAACTTCGAGCTGTGAATCAATCGTTTTTACCACCTTTAGTCCAGGTTCTGTAGATACAATAAAGACAGCTTCATGAGCCACGGATTCCCCTGAAGCATCCTGAGCCTTTATCTTCACTTTGAAAGGACCGGAGTCCTTCTCTGATGGGATGCCATAGAGCTTTCGACTGCCACTGTCGAGTTGCAGCCATTCAGGGCCATCGCTCAGTGTGAACTGAATAGGTTGAGCATCCGAGACGAACGTTGATGACGAGAACACGAACTCAAAAGGTTTAACAGCTCGAGCAACTGGTGGTACCTGCGAGTTTATCGGAAAGGCTACAAAAGGTGCACCGATAACCGCCGAGGAAAAGGAAAGAAACAATAGCAAAGACATATGAAGGGATGAGCAGCCTCTGTGTGAACAGTTAGTTAACTATTTCAACTACCCTCTAGACAAGGTACTTGCCCCGCAAGCCTCCCAATTATATCAACACAGCTTCAACCAGCCCCCAGAGAAATATAGAATAAATTCAAAAAGGAAAGGTAATAAATGACCGGACCATTCGCCAAAAAGACGGACTAGAAATCGCGTGCAGCCCAAAAGGAGTGTGGGAATAAACGAAAGAGGTGGTTTTATCGACAAAAGGAGCGTCTGGTGGGGAAAGAGAGCGAAAGAGAGCGAAAGAGAATCTCGGAATGATATCTCGAGAACCTGGGGGAGGAGCTGCATAGACCCCCAAGTCTGCTGAGTTCTCCCATCCTAAAGACTCTCTCCCTTGCGTAGTTGTTCAAAACCTAAGGAACGTAGACTTGAGGACCTCATGGTCGTGAGGCGAATCCCAATGTGCGGGAAGATACTGCCGTTCATCGCCATTGAGGAAAGGTCGTTACCTTCCATATCTTGTGTGCGGAATGGTATGGAGTTCAGTGTAGACTGATGTAAGGGGTTCCCCAGGAAGCGAAATCCATAACCGAGAGTAACGCCACCAAGAAATTCTCAAGGGCGAAGACCACCAGAAAGAGCAACTTAGAAAATTATAGCTATGCTCGTGATTGCTAATTCGCTAAGGTAACTTCCATCCTTATACCATGGCGTCCAGCAGAGTAGTAGTCATTCACAGTCTCCCTATCCTCAAACCCACATGAAAGGTAAAGCCTTCGTGCAGCTTCCCTATCTTTATCAACCCATAAGTCCGCTTTCTCTGCTCCACCTTTCCTGAGCTCAGCGAGCACAAGACCCATCATCCATTTCCCAACTCCTTTTCCTCTCTGCTCCTCGACAACGCAAACTTTATGTATACGTATGATTAGCCTTGAGCGGACAAAGACAATATACCCATATAACTCCAAATCCTTAGAGCCCCCTACAACCCCCTTGAGTGCACAATAAAAATGTGTAGTCCGCTTAGCAAGCTCGCTATCAAAATCGAAAGTCTCAGCGGCGGGGAAGGTTCGCTTCTCAACCTGTTTCACAGAGCGAAGTATTGGATCTAAAGAATTGCGCAGTTCCTTTGCTAGAGGCTTCACAAAACTGAGTTCAGTGAAATCCATAGCAAACGGTATCGCTAGCTTCTTAGATTCGCTGTCTGGAGGATCCGTAAGGTGGTGCGGTATCGATGAGAGGAGGTTTGCTTAGAACCGACGCCACAAACTTTTCTGTGGGTCTCCATGGCTTGGCATCTCGATCAGTCCTCTATCCTTAATCACCATCCACTAGTATCGGTATCACTTGCTCTGCTATCATGCAATCGATAAACTGTGCTATCATAGGGCATTAATTTTATAATAAGAAAGAATGTGAAATAAAGCCCCCAAAACGTGCCAATTAACATTACATAATCAATCATCAGCCCAAATGCGCGACCAGACTAACGTTACCCTCTCCTGCAATGTCCTTCAAATCACAGATCAATCAGAGTGCCTTCCAGCTTAGCCATCCTAACCCGCACTATTCTTACACCGTGCCTAGCGTCAGAAGTGTAGGATTAGTCAGAAGGCCTAATACGGTAGACCCATTTTATTTGAGACACTGGTACTCGGGCTTAAAATAAGTTATGGTACATACAACCTGGTCAGGCAACCATATGGGGCAAAGAGTACGAATTTCTACAATGAATATCTTTATCACAGAAAATGGGAAAACAAAGAAATAAATAAACCGCCTATTCCTTCCCCTTCCCTCTTCTTGCTACTGTGCAAGTGAGGATTCTTGATTTTGGGGACCTTGTTAGCTTCAGGATCGCTGTTTGCAAGCTAATGTTATTGTTGTTTTGGTTTTGGTTCGTTGCTGCGTTGCGCCCTTTGGTACCATAACTTATTTTAAGCGCGAGTATGATACCGTAGTTATCATACGAAGGTACAGCGCCTAAGTTTTGAATATTTTACTAGCAGGGGATGTTCGACTAACAGGGATGAGGAGGTGAATTGGGTAACCACTATACCCAATTCGCTGCCCTTATACCCGATTTGCTGCCTTGGCCCCTGCTAGCGTAACACCCCTGCTAGTAAAATATTCAAAACTTAGGTGCTGTACCTTCGTAGTGGACCCCTCATCCCCATTATCTAACCTTCCAAGCCTCAAGTGTGCCCCACCAACCATTTTTATAATACGCAATGGACCTCTTTGGCAACAACAGCGACAGTGAAGTTGAACCTTTCGGTGCAGGTCTAGTTGAACCCGCACCGATCCTTAAACCCCGCATCATAGAAACCACATTCGACGGCCTCCTCTCGTCCCCGATAAAACTACACGAGGACCTCGCCAAGGGTTGCGGTGGGCAGATTTGGCCCGCCGGGGAAACGCTTGCGAAGTACCTCTTACGTCGCTACGGAGATGGCAGTAATGAGTTGAGGGGGAAGAGGATTGCCGAGCTGGGTGCCGGAGGTGGGTTGGTTGGGTTGGTACTATCTAGGGATATCTGTTCATTCGCTAGTGGGAGAGCTAATAAGAGTTTAGGCTTGCGGTTGCGGCAGGGTGTGATGTCTCTGAGAGCGAGCTTTACATTACCGATATGGAGGCTATGATGGGGATGATGATGAGGAACGTGGCATTGAATGAGTTTGAGGACAAGGTCAGGGTTCAGTTATTGGACTGGTAAGATCTGGCGTCTGCTTTGACAGTGCAGGGGTAGCTTCTTATCTTCCTGTCATAGGAGCGAACCTATACCCGAGCCGATATCACAAAAGCCTATGGATATTATCCTAGCTGCCGACTGCGTATATACAACCCTGGATCTTTTCCGTCGATTGTTTGCTAGTATTGACAATCGGTGCTACAGGTTTACTTTGAGCCGGCATTTCCTTTACTCGAGAAGACACTGTAAGTGATAGACCTAGGAGACTGCACCTATTGACATCATGATCTAATATCCAGCAGAATAGACCTAATCGGAGAAGAAACAGTGGTCTTCTTCTGCTTTAAAAAGAGAAGACGAGTGAGTAATGCTGTAACTTCCCACCAATGGCATCCAAATAGCTGACCTTCAGCCCAAAGGCTGACCTGACTTTCATGAAATCTATTAAGAAAAAGTTGAACGTTCGAGAAGCCCGCAACGATCCTGAATACGCAAAAGACGATACCGACCATGCAACGTATTCACGAGAAAACCTTTATCTGTATCTCTCCACCACCAAACTTCTACACCCTGGAATAAGTTCCATTTGCTAACAAAATGCAAGGTATATTATGACCAGAAAAAAATAAAGCCGCCCTAGGCCTCCGAAAATAGCCGTATGCCCATAGCTCTCCAATGTAACACCAAGCTAAGCACTAAGCCCCACACTCTCCTTCAGCCACTTATTCACATATCCCGCAACGGCCCCCGGCTCCTCCTCGACAAAGTATCCCGCCTCATTCTCAATATCTCCAGCCGTCAATGGCCCCTTACCTCCAACCCATTCCTTCCAAACCCCCTCGATATTGTACCAACAACCATGGCCCCCTCAGAATGAAGCACCAACGCAGGCACCTCGATCCTCCTTCCGTTCCCTTGATCCTCACCACACTGTAGGGCATCAACCACGGCCTTGGCACGGCAGTGGGCGTAACTAGCCTTGGCAATGCTTGGATTCATGAGGTATTTCCCGTAGACCACGAGGCCCTCTTCCAGTCGTGGAGACGCCAAACCCCGTGCCACGATCACCTCTCAATAAATTTGTCATCGCCGAGAGCGTTGAACGTGTTTTCATGCGCCTGGTAAAACGCAGCTAAAAACAGCCTAAACTATACATAATTTGCACGTGAGTATCACCACGCATTTGAAATTCAGGAAGTCTCCAATGGGGAGACCCACGGAGGCCTTCGGGTTTGCAAAAGGTTGGTATCGAGCTACCGTCGAGGCGATGCCCAATATTGCAGCTGCGAGGATCTCAAATTTAGGGCCTGCATCTGCGTGGACGGTGAGTCTGCGTGCTATCCTTATGCTATGGTCGTGACAAGATAACGCTTCGGGAATATCTAAGCCAGCGGACATCCTTGACCGTGCCTCTATATCTCCGGTAAGGAGTCCTCTGTGCCCCCCCATAGCTTGGCATCTTCATATCCCACACCTCATCAGAGCCCTCGTGTCGCATGAAGTGGGGGCCCCGCGGACCGCGTACATCCGGGATGAACAACGGGAGATTCTCGGGAAGCACAGGTATCAAGTCCTGGAACCTGTCAATCCAGAGTGAGATTCTATGAGCGCAACCGGAAGGTGGCATGAACATCCTGCCAACGTCAGTGTAGATCTTAGGGGAAGTGGCCCGAGTCCTTGCTGCTGGGGGCATCTATGTATCGAGACTAGGACAGGCAGCTCCTGAGCTGCGTCGAGGTGACGGTGTCTCGCGTAGACTATAGCCTTGGACGTAGTAGCTAGACTGCCTTTACTCGAGTACATGGGAATGAAAGCTTGAAGTTCCCTAAAAGACACTGCTAGCCGGAGATTATTTGCTCGGCATTCGGGGGTTTATTTGGGGATATGTAGAAATCCGTGAGTCACAAGGCATCATGAACAGTTCATTCTCAATTAATTGCCTAATCAGGGGTTTTGAAAGATCCCATGGCGAGATAATAGGGCAGTGGGGTTTGGCAAGCTATCAGCTCCTTACCACGCGCATCGGTCCACAAGAACTCCTATGTCCCCTCCAACACATAGACCAATCCCATACAAGAGGATCCCGTGACTTCAATCATGAAGAAAGGTTCGGGAATGGAAGTCCCCCGGTATTTCACATCAAGTGCGGCTCAATAGCAAGAGACGGTGAAAGCTAGGGGCATCGATAAACCGAAATACTCCTATAGTGCCTCATAATTTGCCACCTAGATGCAGAAAATACACGCCCACTCTTTAGGTTTGTTGTGGGCTTAAATTCTTACTACTAGCGACTTTAGTCCCTTAATTACCACTGCTCGAAGAACAAAGAGGAAAGCAGACGGATTCGCTATACCACGTTTGATAACCACAAGTAATCGAACAACGGAAGCTAGTCTCTTATGGAAAGCCAGGCATATAACCCGGCCATTTATCATAATATCCTCTCCCAAACACCAATAATTATTGTATGATACCTCACAAAAGGTATTAATTATGCCTCCAGAACCCCAAATAACGGAATGCCGCAACGAGTGACAACATGTGAATGCTACGTGCCACTCGTGTAACACCAAAAGCTTTTGTTCCTTTCTAAGACTCACCTAACCCAACACACCGGAACAGCCGCAACACCACTAAACAGCCAGATTTCAAGGAGCAAACAGAGCTCAAACGATGCCTTGAAATGACCAGCAACGACTGCTCCGACACCGCTGCCCTCCTCCACAGCTCACCCGAACACACCGAAACAAACTCACTCCTATCCACCAGGAGCAGCAGTTCATCTGACGATCTTGTCGTTGCCATTCCACCGCCGCAGCCCACCCCTTCCCCAATACCTCCCATAGCCCCAGTCCCACGAACGCCCAATAGAGTGCGCTTTGCGTTAGATGAGGCCCCTGGCGATGAAGAGGAGCAAAGGGTAGGCGATAGGAGCTGGACTAATCAAGAGGACTTCCTACACTCGGACGAGGAGGAGGATGGAAGTGAGGCTAGGGGGGGAACTAGAGCTCCGCTATTAACGGGGATAGAAGCTCCGTCTGTTACCGTCGCGAGTGACTTTGAATTCGAAGATCTACTAGAGAATGCGCGGCCAAAGAGTGGTATGCGGATGGCTTTCATGAATATGGCGAATAGTATTATTGGCGCTGGAATCATTGGTGGGCCTCCTTTTTCCCTGGCCTTTGGAGCTGCAGATTGATTTGTGATTGTTCTAGGTCAACCATATGCATTCCGGCAAGCTGGACTCGTGATGGGTATAGTCCTTCTCGTAGCCTTAACAATGACAGTAAGACAGGTAGAACCCACAGTGTGTCGTGCAGCTAACGGGGAATGCAGGTCGACTGGACAATCAACCTAATTGTAATAAATTCCAAATTGAGCGGCGCAAATTCTTTTCAGGCGACAGTGAGTGTATGCTTTGGAAGGCCGGGCTTGATTGCTATATCGGTAAGCTCCTGATCTTACTTATATCTACCGCACATAACTAATATTGGCCGTAGGTCGCGCAATGGGCCTTGTGAGTTCATGGTATCCCCCTCGGATTTCCCGCCAATAAGTTCCCTAACAGAATATGTGTCTAGCGCCTTCGGTGGCATGATTGCCTTTTGTATTATTGTCGGCGACACAATACCTCACGTCCTATCTGCATTGTTTCCATCGCTAGGGGGCGTGCCTGTTCTGGGTTTGTTGGCGGACCGCCGGGCATGTATTATCATATTTATTTTAGGGATCTCGTACCCGTTGTCACTATATAGGGACATTGCAAAGGTATCTACTACACGCGCACATTCTGGGAGATCGCGGTTGACAATCTGGGTGGTAGTTGGCGAAAGCAAGTGCCCTGGCGCTCATCAGCATGCTTGTCATCATCCTGACTGTAGTCACCCAAGGCTTCACAGTACCTGCCGAGAACAAAGGCAGTTTCAGTAAACCATTGTTAACAGTCAATGAAGGAGTATTCCAAGCAATCGGTGTAATATCATTCGGTAAATATCTCGAAAACTCAATAACATCATTTGCTCTTACTGACCTAATTCTATAGCTTTCGTCTGTCGTAAGTTTCTCACAATAGTTCCAAATTGCCAGGATCCGCCCTAACAGTACCACGTAGACCACAACAGCCTCCTCATCTATGGATCCCTCAAAAAACCCACATTAGACAGATTTGCCCGAGTAACACATTACTCGACGGGAATCTCCATGGTAGCTTGCCTCATCATGGCCGTAGCCGGTTTCCTCACATTCGGCGACAAGACTGCTGGAAACGTTCTGAACAACTTTCCAACAGACAACATAATGGTCAACATTGCCAGATTGTAAATTCCCCTCCCCCCATACTACCTTTCAGGAAGCAGTATTAATGACACCCGCTGCAGCTGCTTCGGCCTAAACATGCTCACGACCCTCCCCCTGGAAGCCTTCGTCTGCCGCGAGGTGATGGAGACCTACTACTTCCCCGGCGAGCCCTTCAACATGAACCGCCACCTGATATTCTCCTCCGCACTGGTAGTCTCTGCAATGGCGTTATCACTAATAACTTGCGACCTCGGTGTCGTGTTCGAGCTCATTGGGGCTACATCCGCATGCGCACTTGCATATATCCTGCCACCGCTGTGCTACATGAAGCTAGCATCGCGGTCATGGAGGACATATGTTGCCGGTGCGACGGTGGCATTCGGGGTTGTGGTCATGACGATTTCGCTGCTACAGAGCGTTTATAAGATAATTTCAGGGAGTGGGGGGCCGGCGACTTGTTAGAAGAGGAAGCGGCCCTTTGGAATTTGTTCTTGAGCATTTGAGTTTTTAAGATTGGAATTGGGAGGGTATGGAGTGTTTAGATGGTCTGTGCTTGGGACGCCACGTGAAAGACGGAAAATTGGTGTGTGTAATCTGTACTGTACGATACTAGAAATTTACATCCCTCTCGTTCTCTTATACCAGTCGGTGGGGGCATGTCGGACTACCATTGGGAGTGGTGAAGGAGTCAAGAGAAACACCAAGAATGGTATCTTGGGCCACACAAGGGACTACCTAAGTATGTTTAATCTTAGGATCTCCATCTCATTTCCACAGATCTGAACTAGACTGTCAACAAACTGCACGTACAGTAGCGCGACCCATAATCACCAACAAGCTCAACAAATCAAATAAAAAATCAGGAAGAAAAAATCAAAAAAATCAAACCAAATAAAAAACCCCAACGCCCACCGCTCAAATATCTCTAGAAAGCGAGAAAGACACTTTTCGAAGAAAAAGGAAAGAAAGCGTAATTCCTCCCACGGATATCGCAATGGCATACCGCACACTACCGAACCCTAGTATCCAACGCCAACCTCTCCGCAACTTCCAGATCGCACATGCCCCTCATCAACTCCTTAAACCCCTTCAACTCATTGACCCCAGTATTAATGCTATCAACATCCTGATGACTCTGCACCCTAACGGCGGCCTTGAGAGTCCAAGACTTGGCCGGGTCGAGAGGCTTCAACCCGGAGGTCGGGTAGGGATTTCCGTACTGCGCATAGGGGGCAGCGGGGGGCGGAGGAGGGGATTGGGGGGGGAGTAGGACCTGACTTAACGTGATGATGATATTATTGTGTATCAGCGTGGACACCGTCATGAAGTAAGTCGTTTGTAACCTTTTTCAAATTTCAGCAAACCAAAGAGAGGGAGGAGGTGGTGGTCGGAACAAACATAAACCCCAAACTATCCACCAATCCCAACGCATTCCCCTCACCGAACCCAGCCCCGAGTACATTCCTAGAAGTAACGGGCCTCCTCGTAACCTCCGGAAGGTCCTCCAACCGTATACGCCATTTCTGACTCCTCACGTCGTACCCTTTCTTCCCTTCCCCTTCCCCCCGTTTTTGTTCGTCGGGCACGATCGAGATCAACTGTAGGTAGTACAGCTCCGCGTTCTGTCCCGGCTGACGCGGTCGCTTGGGCTTGTAGACTAGGTGGTGTTCCAGCGTGGTCTCCGGGAGCATGCCGGTTATTCCTGAGATTACGCGGAGGATTTGCGGCTGCCGGGCGGCGGGGATGTGGGAGTAGAGGGAGAGCTCTTGGTAGGTGCTCTGAGTGAAGGAGAGGTGGGGTGGTGGTGGTGGTGGCATTCTGTTGTTGCTATTGTTGCTGTAGTGGTGGTGGTGGTGGTGGTGGTGGTGGTGGTGGGAAGGTTAGTATTAGGTTTGACTTGCGGGGGGGGGGACGGAGATGGCTGATGCGAGACTGGAGTATCAGGTGTTGGGGACGGTAAAACCTTTTTCCAGTCACGAGGTGAACTCAATAGGTTGTTTGCTTGAGGTCTGGATGAATGAACAGGGATGGGGGTGTTGTTACCGTATTATAACTACCAGTATTCGGTAACGTGTATCAAATTTAATAGGCTAGGTACTCGATTAGAAGTAGACAAGTACCGATTATCTTTTATTAGAGATCTCCGTCAATCAAAATGTGGAAGAAATAATTACAAGAGCAGGTAGGTTCTGGTCATCAAATTGAGAATTACGCTGTACGTACAAGACAATGAATGGTATGATAAAGAGAAACCTAACATGGCTCCAAACTCTAGCCGCCCCTCCAGCCACCCTGCTCATCCCCCCCTCTTATATACTTTATCCCGTGGCCATCAATTATCCAATCCACTACGGCTTTGCCCCTAGCCCACAGGCTCCAAACCAGCAACCAAACCCCAGGTTACCATTTATTCAGCCAATCTATTACCCTCCTACCAGTTCTAGTATGATATGATACCATATTGCATAGCCAACAGCCAATAGCAACCAAACACTAGTAACAGCAAACAAATGAATATTAATCTAAAGCATTACTTGTATTGAAACCGATTATAACAATAAGGAATAGCAATATCAGACCGCCACCCATCACTTAACTTCCTATTAACACTTGTATCCTGACTCAATGCTCAAGTTCGAGCCATCAAACTTCTTTCCCCTTCTATGTCGGCCACACGGAACTAGATTTCTCACAAACTAGTGGCCAGAATATGCACGGACAAATCTTACACAACCGAAAAATCCCCTTTCCCATAAACAACCCCTCAAGAAAGAGAAAGAGAAAGAAAACTTACTACCTTTTCTGCACCAAGAGATAAAAGCTCACCCGGAAACTCGAAGAGAAAAAAAAGGCAGCAGACTGGTCACACGAAACGCGCAGCCAAAGCAAAAGAGGCTACAGAGATTAAAAAGAGAAGCAAAAGAACTCGCAACCACACCAGACACCCGGTTCCAAAAAGCAGACTGATACAGAAAAGATACAATGAGAAAAGTGGCAAAAGTGAAAGAGAAGAAAAATACGATACAACGCCACAAGGATATTTTCTGTCTCACTTCCCATTTATTTGTAAGATTGGGGTTATCTTGCTACCCTTCCTCCTCCCGGCCCCGTGAACAATCACAGGTGCTTGGTTTGGCTGTTTTGGTGGCTTTGGGGGCTCCTTCATCAAGGTAGGATCAAGCTTTGCGGGCACTAAAACAGGCGGGTTAGAATTAGTGATGCTAAAAGTAGGATTAATAGAATATTGTACTTCTATTAGTCGCGACCGTAGTTTCCGAGCGATGTCTAGAGCTAGATCCTGTAGAAATAGCTCCAGTGGTCTGCCATATATGTTCCGAAGTATCCTGTAGATATGTGATACCTATAAATCAACACGCCGGTCAGATAAGCCCCTTGATATAGCCAGTCACAGAACGCTGGAACTTACTAGACTTCGAAAAGAATCCGGACCTTCCTCGATTCTTCTTCGACAGTATAACTTCGTCAAACAGCTTAATTGAAGGATCAGATGCCTTTTTTGACTCCCGATCATGAATGAATTCGCTGAAGGCTTGGGTTTGCTCAAGCATCTGGATAAACATTGAGTTCTCCTGCGGCATGCTCTTCAGGAATCCTTCCATATTAAACCTATAGATATTACCGGCCTTCTTCCCGTCACCAGTTGCGGGGCCAAGAAATTTCCTGTAGGTATAGAACAAGCTGGCGAAACACCTAACGAATGCTGCTCGGATCTGATCGGAATGGAAGGCTACAGGGCACGGTAGCCCGATTTGGGAAGAACAACGAGCATGTGCACTTACTCGACAGCCTAATTATTCAGAGCACATTAGCATTCCTAATTAGAGCAGTTGCTCAGGCCACTTACTTGAGCATCTATAGATCCCTTCGTCTGATTTCTCATCGCATATCGAGCACACCGATTCAAAGTCGGTAGGCTTCCACTGTAAGCAATGGCCCTCAACCCATTTGGTTGTATCGGTGTTCCTCACAGGCTGCATCAACATGCTTGGCATGATAGTTGATGCAGCAAGGGTAGAGGGTGCAAACACCGAAGGTGGGTATGCGTTGAAGATCGACTGGCTGTCTCCAGTCCCCAATGAAGAGGTTGAGGGCGAAGGGGAGTGGTGGGCGAAGGGTAGACTGGGCCTTCGGAGTGTAGGTGTGCGCTCAAACCCGAAGGAGGAGCTACGCCGAGAAGCAGCATCGAAATTTCCAGATCTCTTCCCACGAAGGGTCGCGGTCAGTGTGAACCCGGTGTCTGTTCTGCCAGCACTGTTGCCGGTCTGGGGTGGGTGAACTGCGGACCCTGGTGAATGCGGTGAAGGTGGCGAAGTTCCTCTCATAGTTCCACTTGTGCCCGGCCTATCCGTCCGAGTAGGATTTTCTGCCCGAGATTGCAAGAAGGCGTTAAAAATCAAGGGCCTTGGTGCAAAGTCTGATACGGCTGCATCCCCGAACGATGTCGAATTCAAATTCACCAGCTTCGCGAGGGTACTTGGGTGAGGACTGGGCGTATAGACCCCCGCATTCTCGGACATGACCATATTATGGGGGAACGTCTCAATGGCATACTGAGGAGGGCCAACTGGGACACCATAGCGATTATGATGTGGAGCGGCAAGCTGTAGCAAAGAAAGGAGCTTCCTTCTCTGTTGCCTAGGGAGCAGAACTGGTGGGGTCGAGGAAATGATAACATCCGAATCAAGATCAACACAAACGAAATCCTCCTCAGGGAGCTCAAGCTTTTCATATCTCCTCTCAATACCCACAATATAGGGGCAGGGTGCCTATTTCAAGTCAGCCTTTGAAAACTCAAAAATAACGAACAAAGGCATACCTCTAACGCTGACAGCAAACGTGCGGGAAGGACCGGAATGTATATCCCAAGCCACTGTAACGGGTACATTAGATTGATTAATGCCCGTGACACAATGTGCAGCATCGAAGTATGAGATGATAGTAAAATTATCCGCGATTCAGCCAAGGCAAACTATGAAAACCGTTAGAAATAGCTTGTGAGGGCTAAAAACAAGGAGCCTACCTCAAACATCGTTACAACATTCGGGAGTGACAACGACCTAAACAAGGCATATAGATCCGTCTATAAATATATCAGAAGTTGCTCAAGATTAATCTGGAACCAGAAAGGAACGGAATAATCACGTTACGGGATCCAGGTAATTCATTTGCCGCTTCCTTTCTAGCATACATCCGCAACTCCCTCACGGCCACCTCTACCTGTGTCCTGGAAAGGTCGGGTGCGGGAGATTCGGAGCACAGGTTCACGACGTATCTATCCACAATTAGCGATAATCCGACCCAACAGCAGAAACAGTGCATACCGTTCCAGCGGTTGCCAAATTCCAATTTTTGGTGACGACAAAGGCACTCTCTGGATCGCGCCAGCTGTCATGGGAACGATTACAGCCTTTAACCATTCTTTCCAAAAATTCACGAGGGAAGCATCCTTGCCCAAAATTCCGTAAGCGCGCGGAATCCAAAGCCCAGTTTCCCCATCAGTCAACCCTTCGATCTTTGAAGCTGCGCCATGGCGAACAGGCCGCAATAGATCGGCCATAAGACCAATCTTCTCTTCCGTGGCAATAATCTCCTCATCCAATTCCTCTCTCTTGACTGGATCCGACACTACCGAAGGCAATTTTGCCAATAATTTGGAAAGCTTAGTTCTCTCTGCCGCTAGCCTAGTAATTTGTCAATATTAAAGATCACTTCATGGAGTGGAGGCCGTAATATCACCTCTCGCCTAAACTAGTAGCTAGCTCTCGTTCCTCGTCAGTCATGTTATCCCTCCTCCATTCCTCACATCTGCGCTCTAGGTCTTCGGCAGCTTTGGGATTAAGCGGGATCCACATAGTAACACATATACCATGGAGGCGAGCGTTATCAGCCCCAGTCATAGTCTGTAACACATATGAGCCTCAATTACACAAAAGCCTGCAAGGAGCCACGCAAACGTACAAATCCATGCCAGGTAGACCTTGGCCTTTCGTCGGCGGAAACTATGTTAACATCATTTGGAAATGCAAACATTGGAACATAATCCGGGAATGGCCCCCTTCTCTTGGCTTCCTCGGTCAAATGTTTAGGTGGATATCGATCCAAAAGCACTGGTTCAAACTTTCGCTTCAATGGGTGCATATTGGGCGAAGAATTAAGAGGTTGTGGCGTAGGGATAACCGAATTATAATTGGACATCCTTCGTGCCGTCCTTATCGATGCTGTATATATAGGCAATTTCGTTAATTAACCTTGAAAAAAATCTTCAACTTCTACCAACCAGGAAGAACCAATTCTTACAAGCTCTATTGACCGCCGATGGAGCTCTCCGCATTGACGTCAATTCCCTCAAAGAAATTCTCCTCCTCAACGATCCTGTCTTTTGCAGGCTTATATCCTCATTCACTACCCTCTGTGCTCGGGGGTGGATGACCGGTTTATTTGGCACAACAGTACCCGCACTAAATGACAATTCGTCCAAAAAGCTATCCCTCTCCGCAGCAAATTTTAAGAGCGCATCATCAAAGTCCCGATCCGTCATCCCTTTAAATGTAGCCACACGTTCCTGACTCCCAGCGTTGGCATTAGTGATTGTCGAATTACTCGAATTGGACCCGTTTCTCATCAAATTGCTTGGAGTCGCGGCCCTAGACGAAATCCCTCCTCCTTCATTGCCTTCTACCTCACTGTTTCCTCCCTGAATGTTCGGAACCGGGGTGGTGGGAGATATCTGAGGCTCCTCCTCCGGCGGTGACGGAAGACCGTTCGATGTCGTGGGTGACCTGTTTCCATTCCTCAACACAGAAGCAGGCGCTTGTAGAAGGGTTTCCTGAACCTCCTCTTCAGCCTCTATGGCCTCCAGCAACTGCTCTGCGAAGCTCCGTCTGGTAGGCTTCGAGTCTTGGGCCAGGTGTTCTCCATACGATATGGAGTCTATACCTGCTATCCAGAAGTAGTCGGCCAATGGAGGTTCTGTTGACGGAGGATGATTCATGGTGTCGTGTGTTTTATTTTTTTTCCCCAAATAAACTTCCTATAGTGAAAGTGCTGTCCTTCCGCTTAGAGGGACTGCAGGAGCAAACTTTTAGTGAATTTGGCCGGCTGGTAGGTCCGGAGAGAGAGAGAGAGAGAGAGAGAGAGAGAGCAGGATGTGCAAGGGGGGCAAACTGAGATGAAGAAAAAAGAAAAGAAAAAGAGGTATTAAAAACAAAGAGGATTCGTTCACGACATTCGACAAGATCCCGGTGGAGAAAGCAAAGGAAACGAGGAGGCAGCAAAGCAGAAAGCAGAGAGTGGTGGTGCTAGAGGGGGCACTCCCGAGTTTGGTGTGGTGGAGGTAAAGGGGCAACAACTTTAAGGCACAAGGGCAATGCACCACTACCGACAGACGCTATCAGATCCCAAAGTAACAACAGCAGCAGACGAAGACCGGTGTGTGGATATCCTTATTTTCAAAGAACTCCTTTCACAAGAGAAAAGGTAAGATAAAATAAAAAGGATCAAGAGGGATATCCATAAAAAGGGAAGGAAATAGAAATCGAGGAGAAAAAGAAAGAAGAGCAGGTCGTCCAGAGAGAGGAATGGAGAAGTACGAGTACTCGAGTACAGAAAAGACAAAACAGAGGAGGAACACCCTGGCAACGAGGTTCCAGCGAGTTGCAACGCCAACCACAAAATCCAAGCACGCACGCACAGAGGATGGGAAGGGTCCGCACAGACTGGGCGCAGGCCCAGGAACAGACAGACAAAGTAAGACAGGGGAGGCCCTGAAGACTTACTGTACCCCCAAGGACTTTGGTCTCCGGGTTCACTCCCCCCCCAGCTACAAGTATCACGTCCAGTCCGAGGAACATTGGCTGCAGGAAGTAAAAGATAATGATAGGCCTTAAAAATCGGGGACCCTCGTGCAAAGCTGGGAAGGCTGCAGGTTGCTTCCGTGCCTCTCTATCTACAGTTTTCTGGCGCGTCCTCTCGCCTGTTTGCCTCATCCAGAAGTCCTGATCACGGTCCTCCGTCACTCTTGGAAAGGGAGAAGGGAGGAAAAACAAAAAACATAAAAACAAAGATAGCACCCTACTTTTACAAGTAAAAGACAGCTCCGAGTTACAAGATGAGCAGAAAAGTGATAAAAGGCCAAAAAAAGTAGGGCCACGGGCAAAGCCAAGATCGAACCTGACACAGAAGGAAGGAAAAGAAAGGAAAAAAATAGAAAAATGAAATGGGGTGCCAGAGAATTGGCATGGGTGAAGGCGATCTCTGCTCCCCAGAACTGGTTAAAGGACAGGGGTACCCCCGATCCACCCCTTAGGGATCATACAAATTCACACTCTCTTTGGCTGATGCTGCCTGGTAACTTATGCGGGAATGCCCAGTAAAGCACAGTATCGGTAGTGCGCAATCACTCGAGATGCAAGCGAGATCCAAAAGATTGATATCCAGTGTAAATTTGAATTCTGATGGCCGCGGTAAGATATCTATCCCAATGCCTCTGCGGTAGGCACTGTGCAAAGTGCTGAGTATCGTCCCACTCTGCGGGCACCCGTATAGACGCAGTATAGTTGAATGATTCCTTTTTCACCTGGCCCTCTTCACACCTTCCCGTCCCTCCTGAAAGGTCAGCACTGCCCTCTGGTGATACAGGTACCAGCACTCTGCTGCACTCTTCTCGTGCGGCCGAGTTGAAGTGGGATACCGGGGTGGAAAATCCCATACAAAAGTACAGTATCCGGCTTCAGCTCGGGCGTGCGAGTACAAGTGCTTGAGAGTGCTTTAGTCCATCGCAGGATAAGCTATGATGAATAAAGCTTAATCGAGCGCGTCTGTGCGGTACCTTGATCATTGTCATCAAGAGCTATCATACAGACTCAAGCATCCATTGTACTCGTACACACGCACGAGAGCAGCAGACCCTCTGCGGTACTCGAGCATCATGGGAGACGGTTTGTCTGTAGCCAATGCTGTTGAGCGGTTCGCTCAAAGTGAACAGTTCGAATCCTCCTCCCCCCTAACTCGCTCGAAAAGAAACACATCACATCTGAAAGGAGATGACTGTTGGGAGCCATATTTGTCTAAAACACTGTCAATAACTTACTCCCTAATTCAACCCCGTCTCAAACACTGGTACCGGTAATGTATGATCCAATATACTTGGATCTATCCAAAGCCACCGCATCTTGCCCGGCTATTCTGGCCCACAGGTATTATACTGGGTAGAAGCAAAACGTTTAAGCTACATGTAGTTGGGAGGATTGACCCCTGTGCAGCAGAACTCCTAAAAATTGATGACGGGAATTCTACCAACCCAAGGGTCTCCATACCGGTATATGTAATTGATTGTGGACACATTGAAAAAACCTCATATACTACAGTAGCACATGGAGGATGAAGGAGAGGGGGGGAAAGGAGAGGAGGACAATCCGGAGAATTGTTTAGACCAAGACACTCCTTTGAAATTGGACAATTAAACCCGATAATTTGTTCCATGTAAATTGATGCACACCTAGATCCTGGGGAAAGCGCTGTCTCTGTGCAACATCATCGTGGTACGCTGTGCCGCGGGTATCTGCTCCAACTTCACCAGAGACAATTGACGCTTGGGAGAGTCATGAGCTGCCAATAAAGCTTAAAGCGGGATTCCACGATTCTATCAGGCCAAGCCGGTACGGAAGTCTACCAAAGAGTTCACGCATACCGGCACAGTGCCAAAAAGTGCCCTACTTAATTTGGAGCATTGAGCGATCAAGCGTCCGACTTGTTTTCCAACAGAGGGGATATTCTCGCTTGCCTGGATTCCGAATATTTCTCATCCTGGTTGTGTGGGCGAAATGGTGGTACCCCTTATTGCAAAATGACAGTGAAACTCCCCGCCGAGACACACGGTGGCGGTGGTGGTAGTGGTGGTAGTGGTGGTAGTAGTGGGTGCAAGTAGTGCCTGCCTAAGCATCGATTCATGTCTGGGCTGGACGGATGAATTGCTGACCACGGGCGACCAACTCCTGTTCATCTAAATTCAATGATCTCCCTCTGGTATCATTTGTCTTCCTAAACAATCTGTTTTATAGCGCAGTAGAGCAGCCTCCGTGCTCGTAGTTGACATCTCCTTTCTCCTTCTTGACTTATTGTAATTCTCTAAGAAGCAAACAAGCATGATGCCATCCGCACTCCTCCTACAGTTCGCCCCCGAGTGACGAAAATAGACCCCAAGTGTAAATTAGTGTCCGACCCACTGGCAACCCCAGAGATACAATGAGAAGGTATAGCATGGCACGGGTATCTTGGCCATTCTGCTCGAGTATCTAACAGTACACACGTCCTTCGTATTCACCCAAGCCATGCAAACCCCACAATCCAGCCTAGCCCATATCCGAAATAAGTCTCACAACGGGAAACTTATGCATCAAAGGTATCGTATTCTATGCAATGTATGTTTCAGTCACTGTACCAATTCATCCAATTCAGAAAGCTTTATCAGAGCGGCGGCTGAAGGCAGGCAGGTCCTCTGCTTGCAAACAAGGTATCCCCCCGACTCTTCCGGGAACATCTTTTATTGATCATTTCCTTCTTCCTCAGGTTAAGTACGCATACCGGCACTCGTAGAGCAGACGGAATTGGTAAACAAAAATAGATAGGGAGGGAAGCAGGGAAAAAGAAAGAAAAGGGAAAAGGAATAGAAAAAGAAAAAGCAAGTTGTGTCAATCAAAGTGTTTGATTTTCGTTGTCGTGTCCGTAAGTGTTTCGTTCTGGTACGGTTCCGGCGCGGTGTCGTACCAGAGTGCCTTGCAGTACCGGTGCGAGCACAGCATAGTAGTACGGCCGTAACTTCATCCAACGCGGTTGATTCCCCGGGAATATCTTGTTCCACGATGGACCTACCGGTATCTGTCACCTGCATATTAACGGACTGACTGCCGACGGGGGGTAATGGTAGGAGATGCGGAGGGGGGAGGGAGGGATGGAGGGATGAGATTTGCATTGTACGACCGTGCAATGAATATACAAGTATCATGGAAAAATAGCCTTTCCTCCTGATTACTGCTGCCAGGAACGAACTTTATGTACGGTAGGCCTATCCATCCGTGCCGCAGCACCCTTGTCCAGCCGTTTACAATTTATTTGCGTTTGTACCACTATCGAGATTTGCTGCTCCCCAACACCTAGGCTACCTATCACGCAACCCTCTATCTAAAAGGAGAGGGATGCAGCTGCATCGGGTTGGGGGGCCCCGCGGACGATATATTCCCCATACATTATTCCGGTACCAAGGTGCGCACTCTAACACCACCCGTCCCTCCCTCCCTCTTTCATAAAGCACCCCTAACGTCTACATCCAGTGGGCACCATCTCAGCTGATCCACCCCAATCCGGTTCAATCCAATGAAACAAACCCCGAGTTGAAGAAATCGAAATTTGAGCGAAGACACTTGCTTTTAGCTCGCGACTTGTACTCGGGTGCTGGTGGGAGAGGGGTTACGAAAGGATTGAACAGTTCCAACAAAAGGGTTGATGGATGGTGGTTGAACCGCCGAATAATTTGACCGCGGTGGTGTCGTGCCTCGGGTATGCCGTATGTCCTCGCGTTGTGCTTGTATAACACGACTGCTGTGGTTTGTTTTGGCTACCAAGCAAGCAAGCGTGATATTTCGAGGAATTATGCTGATAGCTGATAATTATGGCGTAAGTTTAATCAAATTTACCTGTCTGTCGGTATTTCGGGTCGTTCGAGTCAGAATTGGTGATGGATTGATCAATCAGTTGATAGGGCACAGCAATTAGATAGAAAGGTGTTTCCGTGTAGCACTTGTTCATAGAGGGGCTTCCGCCATAAGACTGTGATCAATTGACATTTCGAGCCCCGGTCTGGGGTTGGTCGACGAAGCGTATAACGTCACTTGTATCTCTCCTCACATGCCGTATTATAGAAACTGGAATCTCGCTAGGACGTTGGAACCGCCTCCCCCAGAATCACAAGGTCCATCGCACCCTTTCCCTATTTGTTTGTCTCGACCGGGAGAATCCTTTTGCTGCGCTTTCTCCCCTTACCGGTAGGTTAATCAAGGGAGAGAAGTTCTGAACGCCCTACCATAACCAGCGTCAATCTCGGTATCTATTTGTCCACCAACTGTCATCATAGACTATCACGTTGAGGATGGTACGCGACTTCGACTGCCGGTACCTGTAGGGCTGGGAAGTCCGTGTAACCGTTCGCCGCTTCTTGGCAAGCCACTCGAAGATCAACCCAGCACCAAGCAGGCAAATATTCACTTCACGCTTAGGGAGGTGCTGTGCTGCCGCAAGGAAACGGCAAATTCATGCTATGGGTGCCCTGCTCCACTCAACGCCAAACCAAACGAACGGGGATGGCATGAACGCGGGTTTTGTCATTAGTACCGTATTATACTTAGTAAAGGATGCGGGTGCTCGAGCAAGAGTACCTGCTCTCTTCAACATAAAACGGTAACAGAGCGGAGGGGGGATTATCACGGGCACTTGCATCATACTGTGGTGCTACAGCCCAAAATTTAGGTGGTGCAGAAACCGCCCCCTTTGTAGTCAGGTCCTCCGACAAGGTCCTGCCGAAAAACTTCCCGAGGTCGAGCTTCGGCGTTTCGCTTTGATGAAAACCTTCCTCCTTCCGCGATTCGCCTCCTGGAACTGCACCTTACTTTGCTAGAATACCGCACACCGACATCCGTGAATATCCACTTTTTTGCACTCTTGAGGCGGTAAAAATACCAAAAGGTCTAACCTACCCCTGATATAGCTTGTGGTGGCGTGGTATTGCTTCGAGGTCTCCAAATAGTACCGTGAATTCTTGCCTGTTTACCTAGCTAGTGTCTACACTATCCCCCATGAATTGCCTGAACATTTGGGTCTGAATTTAGTGTGGACACTCGGACGTGCCCAGAATTTTCCATACAAATTTTTGATACCCGTGTTCAGGCACTTCTTGCTGGGCGTGTATTGACTTGCAGCCTAAGAATCCTCTGGGGTATCGATCGTACAAGTATCATGCGATTCAAGGCATGTGTGTGTGGGTTTATATATAATATATACATACATATATCTGATTTCACACGTGCAGCCCCAGCCTCCCCGTTGACAGATATCCTCTGTCTCCACATGCCGACCTCCACTCAATACTCAGCTGCCCGAGTATCTTTTTATCATTGGGGGGCGCGTCTTCTTCCCTCTTCTCTTCTGTCTCTTCTGGATATAACAAGAACGCAACTTGCATGACATCTCGAGGGCCGAGCATGGGTGTGTTTTTGGGATCTCCTCGGTCATCACCTCGCCCAGTTGACCCTCGCCAATTTAGACTTGTAGCTGCCCATCCCCTCTTTGTACCCATGTTTACCATTTCTAGCGATATCGGGCCGTCCCCCATATTTTCAAGCTGTGCCTCCAAGATAGCCCGGCCACCAGGGAGGGCCCCAATCTTTGTCCTGACAGTCAAGCATTGTTGAGCGAGAAATTGGTATAATTTACGGAAAGTCCTGACTCGTCCGGGCACTTCTTCTTTTTCGTCTTCACCACTACCCACTTGCTTCGGTGCTTCGGCGTATGTTACGGTAACAGCCAGAATATGACTTCCTTCTTCTTTCAGATCATATTTGACAATCTTTTGAAGGGACATGGTAGGGTGCAAGTCGGCCGCCTGTCGTTCATCCCCACCGAGTTCAAGGTTAAGGGTGAGTGACGGTGTCTGCATCTCAGCACTGATCCTAACACCGGTTATTATTGAGGTAGTTTCATTGTTTGCTGATAAACAACAACTGAAAGTTTCTCCAATGTATGCATTTCCGAAAGCTGGTGGAAGGGTGAGCTGTAGGGTAATCGGGTTGAGTGCTTAACAGTCAGCTGCTATCATTTCTCTAAATCTAGATATCTTTCGGTTTCAAAATCACGCCCCGTACCGAGGTGGGGTAGAGTTTGGGGGCCAGCGTTGATATGACGTACCAAAGGGCTTAGAATGAATGGGTCATCGGTGGGGTGTGAGGGATATGCATGTGACTGCCGGGAGAGCTCATCTAACTCTGGGGACGGGTTCGAGGAGGTGGCCTTGGGCAGAGGGTGCTGTTCTGAAAGTGAGGGTCTTGAGAGTCTGGTGAATTATTAGCATAGAGAATGGGTAAAGCCGGTCAAGTACAAAAGATTTCTGAGGCTGTGACATACCTAAGGACCTTCAAGGAGATGGAATGGGGTTCTTTAACCTCGGAAACCGCTCGTTCACGCGGCATTCTATTCGGACTGATTGCGAATTGTCAGGTGGGGAGGATGATGTAGATATCAAGAAGCAGGAGATCAGGTGGAAGACGGAGTTCAATCTAGTACGATACCAAAGATTGAAGGTTTGTATCGGTATAGTATGTGGGGGACTCGGTGGAAGTTGCTGAATTTGGAGCTCTAGCGTTTGATGGAGCAACAGCACTACCATATTCATGTATGCGCTATGCCAAGCCACCACGTTATTCTTGGATTAATAAATAACTCAACGGCGGTATCATACTCTGCATCACATCCTACAGCGCAGTCTGATATTTTGGTCTTCAACAGATTTAGTCGAAATCCTATCCCCACCAGATACCCCGCATCACATCACTGGCTACCGCATAACACCGAATGACGGTTCCTCTTCAGCGAGTCGGCTGCTTACAGTTGACTCTGGACACCCCAAAAGGTAAGTAGCTATCTGCAGAGCACACCCCCTCTGTGCTGATGAAAATTTTTCTCTCCCCCCGCCATCTTTATAGTTTTGAAATTAGACTTGAGAGGTAATGCGGACTCGTGACTAAAGAATTCACGCGTGCAGGGCGTGGGGTGTTTGCTACCCGTAAGATTGAGGCTGACACAGTCGTTGATACAGCACCAGTCATCATCCTGAGCAAAGAGCAATTCGACAACTATATTCAGCACTCAGTGCTGCAGAATTACAGCTAGTAAATGCCTCCTCCTCCTCCAGTTCTATCTGCTGCTCCTCCAACATCATCCTCTGCAACTCCCATCCATTGATTAAACATTCATCGTCAGCATACCCCCACACTTTCCTCTGATTGGCAGAGAAACCTACCACGTACTCGAGTGCTTCATGCGTTTGAACAAGCGTTGCTTAAATCTGCCACAGTAATTGGCCAAGAGCCTGTGGAACGATAGGGAAATACACGATACATCAGGCAATTGTCCTGGGATTTGGATCCATGTTCAATCACTCGTCATTGCGACAAAACATTGGATGGAAGCGAGATTTGGGGAAAGAAGTAATTGTTTATACAGCTTTGCGTGATATAGCAGAAGGAGAAGAGCTATTGATATCTTATGGATCGCGCCTTACATTCGAAGATGTTGAGGCGACTCAGATAGAAGAGGACGAGGACGTCACAGACATATTGGCTCGAATTGATATTTGATCGGGATTTTGGAGAAAAGCCTACTCATGTGTCTTATTGTACTGGGATATAGGGTAGAATCTGATAATAGAGAAAGGGTTAGGGTTTGAGCTTTACCCACACAGTGTAGGAGCTTGTGGGTGGTCGAAATAGTCAACTAAACGTCAGTGGCGCTGAGAAACCGTGTCACGTTAGCTTCCCCACTCCCAGAAACCTCTTCCAGGCTCTCTGTTCCGTCTTTTGAATTCGACCACCAGAACCACACCTCCCCTCACCACAGCTTTCCCCGCAATTCCTGATAAAACCAGAACCTAAACAGGTATCAAGAGTAAACCCGAGGCAATGGGCTACCAGAACGATGATACTGCAGTTGGCTCCTCGAGCACGCGCGCGACCCGCTCCAATAGTAGGCCCCCTCCCCAAGCTGAAGCTTCCTCATCACTTTTCGAGCCACAAAAGCTCCCTGAAGCCCCGAGGGGGCGTGGCCGCCCGCGCAAAATCGCGCCAAAGCCAGCACCGCAGAGACAAGAGCTCCCCAAGAAACGTGGTCGCCCGCCTAAGCGCAAACTTATGGATGAAAATCAAGGGGATGACGAAGTGGTTGTGATTGAAAGCGCGTCGACCCCAGCTCCAAAAGCAATGGAGAAGGGGAAACAGAGCGTTGTTCATACTGCCTTTGCCCACCCCCATCCTGCCCTTGTTGCTCCACCCGTTGTTCCGCAGCCTGTTCTACTCACACAAGAACCCCCGCAAAAGCAAGCAAAAGTTGCCCCTTCTCCTTCTGGGAGTTCTGGTGCAGCACCGGAGAAACGCGCGAAGCTATGGCGTAAGCAACCGCCTAAAACTGTAAGTGAGAGAATTGGCCGTTGCCTTACTCAGAGGATGGTCGTTCTCGACAGGCAGAGAGTTGTGGAAAACGATATTCCCCAAGAGATCGTCAAAATTGCGGGAAGCACCGGAAATGTTTACACCGTCCATATTAAGCAGGTTCCTATTTGTGATTGCCCTGACTCGGTATGGATGTCCGCTCGGCCACCTATTATGAGTATACGCTAACAAGTTTTGCTATAACATTAGAGCCCAACATGTAAACATATTTTATATGTATTGCCAACTGTCCTGTGGTATACGTTTGTGATATAGCAGGTCTGCTGACAATGTGGCAAAAGGTGATGATGAAAGTTTTGAAAGCACGCAGCGACCTCGTGTACCAAGCTGCCCTACTCTCGTCTGTACGTGAGCCCTTCTTCGGTCATGACTTTCACCGGTTTACAATCTAACTAGCAATATTAAATAATAGGAGTTAAGAGAAATATTGGGAAAAGTACCGCCAGTTCGTCCATCCAGCGAGAGTGCGGGCAGTAGCGCTCAAAAGCCACTAGATGAAGATGATTGCCCCATCTGCTATTGTCCATTTGAGGAAGGTAGCCGTGAGGCGGTTGTCTACTGCAAGGCGCAATGTGGCACAAACGTTCATCAAGTATGTCACCAATTGTGTCCACTAGCCTTGAGAGAAATCAACTTCCATGCATGTCTAACAAATATTACAGAGCTGCTTTCGCCAATGGGCTTCAACTAAAGGAGCCGGAACTGTTACTTGTGTTATGTGTCGTCAACCATGGCAGGGAGATAGTGACTCTCATGAAGCGTTAGCAAAAGGCAAAGTGAATAGCGAAGGCTACGTCAATGTGGCTTCAGAACTTGGTATGAGCGGGCACAGAGGTTATTATATCCCTGGAATTTTTATCGTTGGCCTTTTTCTCACCTTTGCGCACAGATTACTCCACGTACCACTATCCGCCATATTATGGTGGTGGATTCAGACGAAGGTACTGGTAGTGGATATACACTGGCATTACCCCGCGATATCAAAAAAAGGATGGGACGGTGTTGAAGTAATTTCGTTGGTGTTAGTGTTATTGGTGGTATTTAGGGGAGGCTGTATGTATATAGCTATATTTATTATCTCTCGCCTCCTTCCATTCGTCGATAACCACCCCCCATATTTTCAAAAGCATCTTTACTCCATTATATGACTTATAATTTATTCGTTAGCTACCCATTTTTGCCACAATCTCTAACCCCCCCGCATTTCTTTGATTGGGCTTCTGTCAGGATCAACAAAACAACCCCACACATCTCCAAGGCTCTCATGCACGCCCCCTCCAAAAAAAAAAGGAAAGAATGGCGAAAATCACACCATCCCTGGCTCGGATCATCCAAGCATATGGGACGAGGAGATAGCGTATTTAGCGTTACGAGCAGCTGGGGCGGGCCCTGCATGCGGCCATCCCACACGCCACGCAACGCTGGCAAAGCGGCGAGGAAGATCCGCATTCTAGACCATCTCACCCCATTGATCCATCCCTCCGCCCCAAACCAGTCCCCCATTCATTCAGTCACAACCCAGCCAGATTGCAAAGCCCACCACCGCAAGATTAAAAGCCCAATCCAATCCAATCCAATCCTATACCCTGAGCAGATCATACAGCACACCACAACGCCAAACGCCTCTCCTCCCCCCCCCACAGTCCTCCGTATATCAATTGCCTTGCTTACCAGCTGTGACTGCGACTCCGTTTTTTCTTTTCCTTCGGCACAACCCTTGCTCGACCGTATCGAAGAACTGGGCGCTGATTGACTGCGCGTTCCATCCTATAACCCCGCAAACCCACCCCCCCGGATTGTGATTACGATGGCCCCTAGTTATATTTCTCTCGTTCGTTGCCCTATTGCGCACGTCTTCTATTGTGATGGTTCGTATAATAGCATGTGATAAATGAATCGCGGGGTGATTTGTGGGCGGGTCTTCATTCCCTTTGTTTTGCTATAATATGCTATTGTCCTAGTCATGGGGGCTCACTCGCCCCTGAGGTAAAAACCCCGCAGGGCTGGATGAATGGGTGGGTGGAAGGATGTGCGGAGGGGCGGCGTATTTTGAATCTAGCTAGGTTAGGTCTTTCATCTCGTCGAAGTGAGTCTTTGGAGGCCGTGATAGGAGGGGGGGGTATTGGGGTGTTTTGTTTTTGGGTTTGGTCTAGTCTGGTTCCGGATCCCGGGGGAAATTTGGAGTGATGGTTTGTGACCAAACATGGTACCTACCATGTGAATTACCAGTTCAACCCATTGGCCCGTCAAACAATGTCTATCGTATAAGGACTAGTGCATAACATCACCATGCTAACAACGGAATTTTTCTCCCTTACCATACAAAATTCAATAGCCTCTGTTATAATTATCATACCGCGTGACATCCCGTGACCATCCGCCCAACTAACGAGCTAACTAACTAACTAACAAACAAACAAGTTATACTGCACCGCCACAACCCCAAATACCCCACAAAGTACCGTGCATGTACCAACACGCTCATCTTCCCCAGACAAAACCCCCAACAACCTTCTCTAAAAATGGAAAGCAAGCAGGAAAAATAAAATAAAAAGTGGAAAACAAAAAATAAAAATAAAAAGCGAGTAAGCATCTCTCTCTCGCCCGGCCTTCCACCGGACCAGAGCGGCCGTTCGAGACATACTTCCCACATACTGTGCTAGTACATATCCCAGAATTCCACTTGCCACTCCTTGGTCGTCCGTCCGTCACTGAACACTCACTAATTACAGCATTGATCATCTGCCAAGTATAATACGGCAGTGGTAACTGTAACCACCGCTCTTGCATGCCTTGTCCTATCCACGGAGAGAGAGAGAGAGCTATGGCGCAGCTGTTATACCGCAACTGGTAAGACAGCAGGTTATCATACTCTTATCGCAGTACTTTGCCGTCCCGCACCGCACCGTAGCGATCACGATCACGATCACGATCGTAAGGCTGTGGCCAGGGTCTGTTTTGTTGCTTTTTGGTTTGATTGGAAATTCGGCTTCGCGTAGGTAGGTAGCTAAGGTACGGGAATGTACCAGTATGGGACTACCACTACTCCTACTGGAGACTCGGGACTGAGTGATCCGAGTGAGAACTTGTGAGAGTTGGCTTTTTATTTTATTTTTTATTTTTTCCTTTTCCTTTTTCCTTTTCTTTTTTTGTCATATGTGATTGAAAGGGGGTTGGTTGCTTTGGTACAGTAATGGCAGTAGAGCAGAGAAGGTCATGTATGGTAAGCTCATCATCACGACCGACTCCTCCCCCCCCCCTGCCCCTTTCCTAATCCTGGGTTGCACTTGCGATTATCATAGGAGTAAATCTTCCGCGACCGATTGGGGTTTGGCAATGGCTTACTTTGTGGGGATGCACGGCACTTGTGTGGTTGTACTCGAGTACTTGTAACATGGCGCTGGATCATCCCTGGGGTGGACCTGACTTGCCTTCTGCTGTTGATGGGGGGGACTTTGGATATTGGTGCAGTGGTTGGCATGCTTGGATCAGACCGAGCACGTGATGTTCGTGACCTGCTAAATGAATCCTGACCAATCAGAATGGGCTACTGTCGAACTTCTGGTAGCAGTGGAGGAATTGCGTGTCCAACACATCTCTCCACGGTTGATTCATGACGATCTTGATACACCGATAGATAGATAGACATGCGCACATACACATACATCCAGGTTATAAAAAAAACCCCCCCCATCCACAGCCCCCAGCTAGACCGTAGCCATCAGCTCAACCTGATAATCCCCCGCCCCAGGCAATCCAGGTTTAATCTAAACAACAATGATATTGCAGTACTCGTACATGGCCATCGCAAGCTTAGATCTACCTCGCCTTACCTGCTCCGCTTTGGATTATTTTTTTATTGCCGCTATTCCACCTCGCCCGGCTGAACACTCGGATAGAATTTTCCCCTTCCATTCACTTCCCTGCTTCCAGTCGCTGAGAACGGGGGGCAAAGGGCCCTACACGCATACGCTATGCAAGAGAATTCGCTGGCGAAGGAAAGGGAATTTCTTTTTTTCAAGTGTGTGAGGTGTAGTAGAAGCGCAAAGCACGAAGACCTTTTTTCCCTTTCTCTCTTTCTCTTATGATACACGACAGGCGATGAATGGATGGATGGTACATGGACATGGACATGGGCGCGTAGGATTTCTTTTTCTTTTTCTCTTGATATTTATTGGTTGGTTTGGGATTTTAGCTATGGTTCAGTTAGGGATACGTACGGTCTGGGTTATGTAGGGGGGGATGAGGACGGGGTGATAAAGTTGACTTTGGTGGAGTTGTAGGCTTGTCTGGTGGATGTGATAGGTAGGGTAGCTATCAGAGGTAGGTGGGTAGACGAAGAAGAGAAGAAGGGAAGGGGAAGGAATGAGGGATGCAAACGGACTGCGCTGATGCTGATGCATGCGAGTCGTGTACGAGCATCTGCCGTTATGCTTCTAAGGCGCGGTATGCAGCAGATGAGAGAGGGAGAAGTAGGCCGATAAGTTGGAGGAAGGAGGCGAGGGAGGCGGAATGAATTGCATTTCCACGGTACCATAGAGTACTTCTACTCAAGGTACTTTACTGGCGGGCTGTAACATGCAATGCATACCGTACTGTACCAGTGCTCAGTCGAGGGTTCGTATCATACTGTACTGTAATGTCCATGCATGTCTCTATAGGTATCCAGGCATGTATGTTATCGGACGCTTTCATTCTCCCCTTTTTCCCTTCCTTCCGCAGGCGGGCTGACAATGGCTCTGTCTCGACTGTATTGGTTGTTTGAAGGAACTTATTCTAGTAAGTCTACCCCCTCCCCCGATTTTGTACCTGCCTGTAGATGATGTTTTGCAAGGTATCATAACTTAGTAAATTTTCCGGTTTGCCGGTAGGGAACTGCTTGCAATGTGGGCCATCAGAAGAAAAAGATATCTTCTTTTCTTTTTCTTCTCTTCAGCTTCTGCATGTAATGCATCGGAAGCTGGCCGCGGAAAAAAAATAGACCTAGCAATGACCTCATCATATGTAAAGAAGCCGAGAAAGAACAAGAGGAAGAAAACTCTTCACTCGGGGAGCTGACCGAACCATTGAATCTTACTAACGCCTCTGCAGTGGCACCAGACTCTCGACTTGAGCACATAGCCTTCGAGCGCGGTGGAATACCGGTAGATTGTTTCGGCGGTCGCGCCTATGAAAAAAAAATTTAATGAAAAGGAAAAGAAAAAAAAGAGCTTGAGGAGAAACGAGTTTCGACGATAGCACAATGTTTCGGAGAGTGAGGGCTGTCGGGAGAAACCCCAGATGGGCCACGAACCAGCGCCGGCCGCCGAAGTCAATTGCGATAGTGCAATCTCCCTTTCCTTTTCATTCCTCGCCACTTGTCTCTTGCCAGTTATGATATTATGTAGGCTAGGTTACAGGATGAACTGCGAACTGGCTTACTGTCTGCCTGCCCGTCTCTCAAGGGAGGTCATGTCGTAGCCAATTAACCAACCAACAAGTACCAGGTACTGTATCATACTCGAGTACATATTATCCGCGTATAATTATTATTTTTCTTTTTTTTCTTCCAGAAAATCCAGACCCATTTTTCACTTGTCTTTCTTCTTTTTTTTTTTCCCCGGCAGAAAAGTTCCAGAGCCAACGCACCATGTGATACAGGACCCAAGCCATGATTTCCCGAAGAAGCGGGATGTTCCCAACGGCAGTCCACGCTAAAAGACCAAAGAACGTGGATGGTTTCTAGGAGGTTTCAGGGAACCGTAGCGGCGGGTTGCGCGAAGCGGAGAAACGAGAGCCTTAGGCGAGGGCCTCTCCAGACTCACTGTATCCATCTCATCCATCCATCCACTCCACCAACATACTGGCAGCCCTTGAAGAACCCAGAATTCCACTTCCACCATCCTGGGGAACCAGAGGTCAGAGGCGCAGAGGGGGGGGGGTCCTTTTTTAATTTATATTTATATTCCCTCCTTGAAGACGAGGGAGGAAGGGGCCGAACAGCCCCCCTTATCCCCCAACCATGGACGCAATGGATATCACGCGACACGTGTCTTGATAGAGCAAACGTAGTTTGCCCGAGGCGATTTATTACTTTTCGCAAGCAGCGGAAGGAGAGAAGAGTCGATCCCCTTTCCCCACTCTTCCTGGCTTGAATCAAGCTAGGGGGGTTGTGGGGCTTAAAACCATCTTGTACTGTACTACCGTAGTACTCTGCCCACGCCGGCTACCATTACACACACGAACTAAGATAGAATTGAGAATGGTGAAAAAGAAAAAGAAAAAAAGGGAAAGAATTATGCCGCAGAACCGAGAGAAGGGGGTCGAAGAAAATAAAAAGAGGGATAATCTACTAGTACGGCAGCAGATCTACAGACACAAGGGAATAGACGGACGAAGGGCCCAATATCATAGCAGCGATACTGACGATGTCAGGTGGTCACGGTCGAGTCTTCGCCATGATCGATCAGTGCGGCGCGAACAACGAGTGAATACACTTGGTTGTCCATAGTCTGTAGTACGCCACTCGACCGACCACGGCTACTCGTAGGTTGCCGCTCCCGGCGAGGCGGAGGTGAAGGAAGCTTCTGGAATTGGAAGGTACGATAAGCACGATGGAGGGGACGAGCGCCAGGCACACGGGTACTCGTACAGTAACGTGCTCATGCTGTGTGAGTGAGCGAGTGGAGAGAACTGGGGGAGGGGCATCGGGCATGGGGGAGTTCCTCTTTCTTTCTTTTTGCAAGGACAATATCCCGTCGCCTACCGACGATGGTACGAGATCGCAGTTATTGAAAGTCAACGGATCATATGATAGCCAAGGCCCTCCGTCTTCTAGTAACTCGCCTAGAGCGTGGCTTGCATAACACGGCAAGTTAACCCCCCCCCCGGGGCTCGCTCCGACTGCCGATGCCCTCCTCCCCCCTTCGGACCGTTACTGCTCACCCAAGAGTATACTCGAGTAATACATACCATGTCGGAGATGGGGGACCGTGTTCGAGACGTGGTTCAGCATGCCCAAACTCACGTGCATGACAATGGTGGTTAAATCATTGCAACTACCAAGTTGGGCTATTCATGCCCGCCCAGGAAAAAGGACCCATGGAAGAACAAGAAGCGCATAGCATTCATTACTTATCAGGATTCCCCCACAGCTCACGGGCTGACTGAACATCTGTAAGGAGCTTTTCTGTATGTGGTGTTCGCGTTAAAAGGAATTGAAGCAGCAAGGCGATAAGGAGCCTCCGTGTTGGCGAACTCCTTTCCACTGTGGCAATTGACAGACCGACACAAGGCGAGAAGAAAGTGCGAAGGAAGGACCCATGATCTGTACGATAAATCACAGCTGGCGTGAATAAGTGCTACAGCACCATGCTGTATGAACGAAGACCAGGGGAAACTTTAAGGAAAAGGAAAAGAGATTGAAAAAATAAAATAAAAGAAATAATAAAATGCCCCCCCCCTCCACTGAGTGAGCCGGCCTTCTGCGAGAATGAGTGGTTTGCCGTCAAATGCATGTTTGAGGCAAGCCAGCAGGAGAAGAAACGCTTGGAGGGAATCTCGGTCCATCCGGAGATGCTATTTTCCGAGTGGAAAGATATCCATCCTTCTCCTGTGCTCTCCGGATGCAGAGAAGTACGATGGCCATGATTCCCCCAGGTTGCCGTATGGCAGTGTCGAGTCTTATGATAATGGGGCTGTACAGTACTGTAAGTTACCACAAGCGGCATGGGAAGGGTGGGGAGTAAATCTAGCTGATGACATGCTCGCTTGCTGATTCGATGTTTCCACCCCGTGAATAGCTATGTTACGCATACGATAATGATGTATAGCATTTATTCTGTGATACTTTTTCACCCTCGCATTATGGCAGGAACGAGGTAAACATCCTGACGCAAGAGAAGGGGTTTTCAGAAAACTCTGAGCAGCTGTATTACGTAATGTAGTATGTAGGGGTAAAGGGTAGAAAGAAGGAGAAAAGGTCCAGTATTCTAAACAAGCATCTCCCCTCGACCTTTTGTTGACTTGCGCCATACAACTATCATGGCTAGCTATTATACCTACCTTTACTGCACTTGTATGGGCTAACTTACTGTACTTATCACACAGTTTTCCATATTCCTTTTTCTTTTCACTTCCACTTCATAGTCGGTTCATGTCTGGACAACGAAAACTCGCAGGCGAAAAGGAGGCCGTAATTATCTGTTATAGGATACTCCAGGTATCTCAATTGCCAGTTGGAATTGATAGAAACAGGGAGAGGGAGAGGGATACAGCAACAGTTACATGATCATACGCGTGGCGGGTTCAATTGAGGATGGGTCATTGCGGATGAAGATCTGAACGGACGGACGACGTTTCCTCACAGCAAAACGGAATTGGCAATTGGGATCCCAGTACCGTACTCGTAGGTTGATTGATTGATCCAGGCCTCATAGCTCAGCACGGGCAAGGACAGTCTATTCTCTTGAACCCACCCCTCCTCGTCCTTATGCTACTCAAGCAGTTGTTGTTGTTGCTCTGCGTGATTGCCTGCCTGATTTGCCTGTCCGCCTGCCTAGCTAGCTTGCTACCTGCTTTATTGCTTTATTGCTTGCTTGCTGCTCCTCATCCACTGCGCTCCTAGCTCTTAAGGCCAACAACTGCCTCAAAACTATTCGTTTCTCTGTGCACGTCCGGGAAAATTGATCGCTGTCGTTCCTTGCACCCTTCCAACCAGTCAATATTGTAGAACGTTTACCAGACCTCTTGTTCTGCAACAACGCCAGGCCCCCTTCAGGCCTTTCCTAGCATGTGGTTGTTAACTTGTTACAAGGTAACTTGGTTGTTGCTTCCACCGCGTGAAAAATTTCCTTTGTGCGTTGTTCACCCAGTGGGTGCGTCCCACGTGTATGGTCACTTTGTACTGTGGTGTAGAAATTATCGTCGCCATGAATTGATTTTTGATTTTGATTTTTTACCAAAGCGAGTGATTCCCTAGGCGCGCCGTTTGTGTGGTGCTTAGAGCTTCTTTCTCTAGAGCACCGGCACTCTCTAGGTCCGCCGCCCCTCCCGCCCCTCCCGCTCCTCCTCCCACTCTCCTCCATCGACTTTGCAATCACCCCGCTGATAATGTTAATATTCTATTAACCTTTCGGTGTTGGGATCGTTTTAGGTCCCAGGCATTGACAGCAAGTTGTCACTCTGGGCCTGGAAGGGAGAGGGTCTGGTCTGGGGGGTCGAGGCCACCATCCCGGGTTGGAAGTATTTCCATTCATGTTAGTTCCAGCGCCAATCCATAGAGGGAAGTCGAAAGGTGTATTTGAAGGCAAAAAGCGTTATTTCAAAGACATTCGGGGCCCAACCAATCTCTCACCTGGGGTTGATGTGTCGAGCAGTACAAGTAATATCTTAAACTTTTATTTTTATTTTTACCTATTAACATGGGTTTGTTATTTCTTTTTTCTCTCCTTCACTTTTTCCTTTTTTATTGCCCTTGTGGGGTCACCTGCGGACTACCGTAGCGAACCCTTTCTCTAGCCCCAGGTCACAGACACTCCCAATTAGTCGGGTCTCAGTCACCACACACCCACAACATGTTTTATAGTATATGCATCTTATTGACACCAGCCAGCCAGCCAGCCAAGTGGTTTCCAAGACGAGCTTGCGACTTAGATCCAGCCGCTCTTGAACTGTAAAAAAAAAAGAGAGGGAACGGGGAAAGGAAACGAGGAGGAAAATCTAGGAGATAATGGTCCAATAGGAGCGGACGAGCGAGACAGAGAGAAAATGGGAGGAAAAGAAAAAAATAATATTTTTATTATGGCCCACTTGGGGGTCTGCTTTTATCTTGGCTAAGTCTTGTATCACAGGTTCCGTGCGGCCCTCCCTCCTGCGCTGCAGGTCCCTTGGATAGTCTCTATTTAAGTGCTGCTCCCCCTCTCGGCTTCTCAATCTTTATATATTTTTTATCCACCTCCCGCCTCGGCTTCACAGGGTGCTTTTCGAGTTCAAAAGATTATTATTGAAGACCTTTTTCTATAGCGTTTGCTCTGGCCTTCTCAGCGGGATTTTATTATTCTTATTTCCTATTATTTTCCATCAACAGAGTTATAAATACCGTTGGCTCTCTAACTCAAGGGCGTCTTTGAACAGCTGAAAGGACAAAAAAAAAGATGGATTCGAGCCCCGGTCCCCACCATAGCCACACTCATGGCCAACCCTTCCACCTCCAACCCTCAGAAGGGGAATACGACACATCTTCAGTCAACACTACGTCAACACAATCAATAGATATACCGGAGTCGAGTTCGCATAATGTAAACTCGGAAGTCTCTACACCCGGATACGAGTGCCGATCGTCTCCTAATGCTCCGGCGAAACGGTTAAATGAAGCGGCACCTCCATCGGAGTCAATGTACCCATTAAAACGGTTAAAGGTGGAGGAGCCCGGTTCCAGCTCGTCCAATTGCTCATTGTCAGAATGCTCTACGCCTGCAGAAGCTCCAGCACCGGATTCCGAGTCCGAGAGGTCGTCGAGAGCTAAGGTTGGGGGAAACAAAAAGTTCAGGTCGAGGTCGTTACCACCCTCCCTTCGCCGTAGTAGAAGACGACCGCACCACGAAAATATCCAACAACACATCCCGCCAGTCACCCTGAATACCCTGAGGGAGCTTGACCTGCATGAGATCTACCGCAATCCTAAGCTCAGACATGACGTTGTCTTCGATTCACAGCTTCATTTCCGCCCAAATCTTGATGGAACTAGGGGGAGGAGAAAGAAGGAGATGGCAGATATGTACTGGCAGATTGTCCTGCGCGAGTGTGAAGTGGTTTTGGGATCCTCCAAGTGGAGGAATGCCGAAATGTTCTCGACAACACCGAGGAAGCTACCGATCTTGTTCGAGACGATGCGTGATATCCTATTGACACTGGTCCCAAAAACAGACAGATCGGACGTTGAGTCCATCTTGGATCCCCCCCTCCTAATGCAACAATTGAGGCACAATGTATTGGATTTCAAGGGACTGTCATTATGGCTGGCTACGGTCTTGAAGGCGCATTGTGCACCAATGAGGGATCAGTGGGTGGAACAGATGGTGGCTAAGGTAGCTCATGGAGTGGATAATAGAAAAGTATCTGCATTGGTAGAAGGAATACAGATGGTTTTCGGGATTTTGGAAGCTATGAAGCTGGCATGCAACCCCCCCGTTTGAGCTTCATATTCGATGAAATATTTAATTCTAACCGATTTCACAGGATGTCGCCAACCACCAGATTCGAACACTTCGACCTCACCTCATTTCTACGGCTATCAGTTTTGAACAAGGTTATTTTCAAGAGCGGATAGATCAGGGACGCTTGGACATGAAGGAGCCAAGGAATTGGTTTGCGAATGCTGTAGCGGCCCGCAAAACGGACGAAGCCCCCGACCACATGGCCATCTTTACAGGTGCCGCAGTGGACATGCTCGCTCCCTCGCAGTACGCCAAATACCCCGCTACCTTTGTATTCGATTATGAGAGGCTAGAAGGTCTGCGGGACGACATTCGGGAGGCGACATGCCTCAAGATGGCTATCCTCTTCTTCCGACAGCTGACTCTATCATCAAAACGAGATGTGGACGCAGCAACAATTGACAAACTCCGAACCTCAATAATTGCCATCTTAGGGGAGGAAGATGGCGTTCATCGGTGGTTGCGACACAGCAACGCCGTTGCCCTACACGTTGCTCAAACAGCCTACGAGTTCAATGGTTCAGCTGGGATCGCCGATGCCTCCACAGTCAAGATGGCGGAAAACTGGTTCGCGAAGCACCTCCAGACCAACTCACCGATCTATGCACATGTGGAAAAGGAGATCTCCAAGGAACTGACGGGAATGGTCCTCCGTATAATTAAAGGATGGTCCTCACTCTCCACTTTCTCCATCATGCAATCGGCCGATGTTACGGGATCTTCCATGGAGCTGGCCTCGATAGCCCAGAGAGCATCACATATTGTCTTTATGCACTGGCGGATATTCGGAAAAATGTATTTGGCGTCGTAATTTCGCTTCTTCCGCCCTTTTTTTTAAATTTTTTATCTATCATACCTCAACAGTAATCTGTTTATAATACGTCGCTCAATCTTTCCTTATTTTTTTTATCCATTTTCCTTTTGTTTTTGGTATAAACGGCTTTTTTGGGAGGCAAGGTGGTGTCTATTTTTTTCTGCTTATTTCTCTTTAATCGTGTTCCTTTTTTTTTTCTCCTCATTTTCTATTTCGGTTGGGATGGTCGAGGTTTTTTGGTTTGTTTCACAAATAAAAATACGTGCAAATTTGGGGGTCTTTCCTTGTTTCCTTTTGTTAGTTTCCTTTTTGTTTCTTTCTCCTCTTACTATAAACAGCGGCGTATTTAGAGTGGATCGGTAGAAGTGAGTCCAAATTAATATGATATCTTGAGAGTGAATCAATCGGTTCCATCGAAACTCGTGAAAGGAGGGTTGGTTGGCTGGGATGTGTTGGTTGGCTACCACTAGTCCAGGGGACTCAGGGCTAAAGCATAATTCTAGGCGTAGGATGTATGATACCGTTTGAGCAATTAAGCCCCACCGAAATGGAATGGTTGTCTGATATGACCTGAACCTTGGTAGGCTACCATAAAGTATCATTTGTAACTTATGACTTATGAGCATGATACAAGCACAACTTGTATTATGCTATACCTGTCCAGTGAGCTCCTGACTTTGACCGGTGTGATAACGATGGGGGTGGCCGGGGGAGGAGGGGGTCTGCTATGCGATCCAATTCAACCCATATCATAGAAGGAAAAATCCTGACAAGCCGTAGCCTCACCCCATACCCTCATGGGATGATCCATGATCCACTCGGAGATGCACGAAGTTTCGAGTGGATGATAACTCGCACTCATTCTCATAGTTATAGTATTGTGCTAGGTGACCCCCTCCCATTCTCCCCTCTATCATCCATCCATCCATCCATAACTCCCCCGAATCGGCCGGGATTCTAGGTTCGTGCGTCTGAGACGATGGATCCCGGACCCTCGGTGTTTCCTCTATATGGCACTAACTCGAACTCGGAAACTTAGTCTGCCCTTTTTTTCTTTCTTTTTTCTTCTTCTTCTTCTCCTTTCTTCCCTCCCCCTCTTCCCCACCATCAGCTCTAGCCGAAGCCAAGGAAGCATGAAAGAACTCGCTCACCGGTCTTCTATCGCTGTTGAAGAAGAAAAAGAGGGTTCTGCCGAGTGTCTTTTTCTCTCTTTCTTGGCTAGTTACGGTGTACATACCGACATATCTATCATTACCGCACGCATACTACTCTATAGGGGAGACGGGGTTTAGAGTAGACTATCGTATCGTACCATCGATTGCTAGGGTGTTTATTCATTCTACTATTGTAATTCCGTCCGCCGATTTGGGCCTCACCCTCACCGAGACACCGGCTTCAGCACAGACATAAGACAGCGGGAGAAAGGGAAGGTGAGAAAAAAAGCACAATGTATAATCTCTAGGTACTGTATTTCTCTTTTCTGTGCTCTTAGCTCGGTTGTTGAGGTAGATGTAGTGGTTACCTTGGGGGCTAAAACATTCGATATAGTGCCCTGCTGAGAACCTTTGTGTGTACACATTCGGCCATTAGTTTTTACTGTACAAGTATCACTCTTAGAATACTCAGCCGGCACATACCGTACTAAAACCTAGCACTAAAATCTAGCACTAAAATCTAGTGAAAGAGAATTGTAGATTTTAGTGGGCAAGAGCTGCTGAGGAGTGGAATTCTGAAAGTGTTAAAAATCGAAAGAATCGTGCCTTGCTTATCACAAGGTGTCTTTTTTTTCCCCCACTATTCAGCATCAGCACCAGGGGGATTCTTCATGTGAGACAAAGAGTATTTTGCAAGTTAACCTAAATTAACTGCCTATTGACTTTGTGGGGGTACTTGTGCCCGTAAGGTTCCTCAAAGGGTGCTGAAGAGGCCCGTTTTCAATGGCGGATGTGTCTCGGTGTGGGCGAGGTCCAAGCTTGCATCCATATCATGTAACTGCGTATTAGACATACACCCTTGCAATCGATGGTCATTCTAAACTTTTCCTCAGAGGTTTTGGACTGGACCCTCTGCGGTGGTGTGTCGTGCATACCGCTCAGTGTCCGCAGTGATGTGCTGTGCTATGACACCGCACTGTGCTCGAGATTCCGAAGGAAATGGGGAAGGAACGAATAGCATTGTACCCTGCTGGCAAATGTCGATCTGCTCTTCCGAGATACTGCACTTTAGGGGAAAAAAGAGGCGGTAATGAAGTGAAGCTACCTGCCATATCATTCCATAGTATGGTTGACAGCTACTACCGTACCGTTCATTACTGTGCTGTGTTGAGCCAATGCTGTACTACCGCAGAGTGATAAAAATGGGTTGCTCGTACAACGCCAATATCCTGCCCGTACCGGCACTTGTGTCATCAACAACCCCCCCGCTTAACAAATAGGTCCGAACAGCGTGTGCTGCCCGAGGTCTCTCTTCTCTCATTCTCCCCTTCCCTTCCTTCTTCCCTTCCTTCCTTCGCTCGCTTCTCGCTACTATAGACGAGCTAATCCTGTCTTGTCTGGGCTGGGGCTCGGTACTTCGTACTCGAGTACTCATGCCATATCGTGTGGTCCGTGGGTGGCTTAGGGTGGTGTGGAAATTTAATTAAGTTACACTTTGTTTTTTCTTCTTTCATTCTTCTTTTCTTTCCTTTTTGCTTCTTTTTCGTTTCTTCTTCTCGAGGACGGGAATGGGGATTGCGCAATACGAGCATATGGTTATTGCCTTTGGACAACGGTGCCAAGGGGCACGTTCACGGAAGGATGGAAGCCTGGGGATGTTCTGGGGAATTGTTTGTCGGATTAGGGAAAGAAAAGCTTATATTCCATTCTGGGAGTTACTAGATTACCGTATTGGGTGATGGGGCCGTAGCTAACCGTATTGGGGGGGAGTGCCTTAATAAAGGGATCAAGTCGTGCTTTGTGCTGAACACGATAGTAATAATGATAATGACAGCCCCGTGCTCTCCTGCGGCTCCGTGTACAGTACGGATTAATATTTAGGGCTGACGAGGTCGTCGCTTTTGTCCTATCTCATCCAGAATACTCTCCTTCCTTCTTCCTCTCCCTCTTCTGCCCCTATCTCTCGCCGGGGAGAGGGTAGAGGATAATAATAATAAAACCTAATTGTCGTAATCGCTTTATGTCACGGTTGTGCCGGATCACCCACCCACCCATACCTTCTACCGCCGCCACCGCCCAGCTGGCTATCCACTTGTCCCCGGTTTGTATCACTACGGAGAAAGCCCCTCCCTTCCCCCCCTCTTCCCACGTTATACCTTTGTTATTAGTTCTCCCTTGCTTCGCCCATACTACCACCAATCGATGGTAACACAAAATACCGGTGACTTGCGTTGGAAAAGCTGATGCTTATTACTATTATTGGGAGATGTGCTTCCACTTTTGGTAGGGTTCTGGTTGTAAGAGGGAAAGGGATAGCCTTGTTATTCATACTTGTTGCTATATAAGTCAAATGCCCACCGCCCACAACAGCGGGTGCGAACTCAAAAAAAACAAAAAGTAAAGTAAAGTAAACTCCCTCTGATTGGTAACTCTAGGTTTTGGCAACGACAAGCTGTGTTGTATGTATCACGCACGAGTAGTGACAACCCCGTGGTACAGGTGTAAACAGCTGTAGCACGTTTGTTCCGTGGAGTTGGCACAGGGGCAACGGGAGGTGGCGAAGGTGCAGAATAATTGCACCAGACCCTTTTCTTTGCGTGAGGTCGCTGTGGGCAGATTTGACTTTAACTTTAACTTGGACCGGGCACGAGTGATGTGAGGTGATGATGCCCGGGGACCTGCGGGTGGGTCCGGATGGGGCCTAGGAGAGGTGAGGCTTTATAACTTGGTGTGTGCTGTATTATCTGTGACCCCCGATAGATATTCCATAATATTATTGCCACCTCTATTCAATCAATGCCCCGCCGGCACTGTAGTGTGCTGCGCTGGCAAGAACCTCCCATGTTTGCCACGATAGGTGCATTGTGAGATATTGCACAGTACGCTCTTGCCCGGAGAGTCCTCACTAATATGAAGCGCTTGCGCTCGGAGATAATAGAGGTCCCGGTACTTGAGTATGTTTTCCTCACAAATCAACTAATAATAAAATTTACCATGTAATAAGAGGCCAGACTAAGATCTGACAATAACGCGATTTCATGATTCTGTTCATATCTCGTCAGAACTTCACTGTCACGGTGTAGGGTGCCATTGCTTGGTAGTTGACTGAGGTTTCCTGGTAACACTCTCCTGATCACTGTATGATAGGCTTTCGTTGCCGCCAAGCCCCACCGTAGTGTATGTATCATACTAGCCTCAAACGTACAAGTGCTTGCGTGAAGCTGTGATACTGGTTCCAGAAGCCTGTGCCAAGACTGCCGACCCGCCGCTGATGCCCCGTGTTGGAACAAACATCCCTCCTTCCCTCCTTTCTCCAACAACCAACGAACAAACAAGACCGCAGTTTTAGCATCGACGGATTCAGGGCGCGAGCAGATAAGTAAGCAACGTTGTTAGGAACGTTGTTAGGAACCAACAAATGCTTTCATACCCCTTAGCTAATGAGTATTCAGCGTCTATTGGAACATTTTGTATCTCTTCTGGTGCCTCCCTGGTGTTGACAGTAGGAGGGGCTGTGGGGGTGGGGTCTGGGCAAGCCGCAGTGCGTCAGGCAGGGGCATTTGTCACGAAGCCAATCTAATAATTGGTAGTGGTGATTGCTATATATCTCCTGGCTCTGTTTCGGTCCCCTATCAGGGTTGGTGTCTATTGTGGTCGGGTTGGAGCACACCTCCAGACAAATATCCCTATTAATTCAACTAATAGCTACTAAATTAACCTAGGAGCTCTAGCACGCTAGAATTTCACATATCGCCTTTCTTGGATTCCCACCTAGTGGACCGAGCCCCATTCTCTTGGAAACCGTCCCTCTGGCTTGGCGGTTTTCCGTCATTAGAGCGTCCTCGGGCAATCTGCTCTAAGAGTGGAGGGCCGAGGCTGCTGTCCACCACGAATCGAAGGGTAAGCATGGCTTTCTAAGCTGCCACCCTGTGGCTGGTGCACAGTGCACTCCGAGTGATAGCCCGTGCTGTCCCAGACTCCGAGCCGAATGCTCCGTTATGAGCCAAGACCCTTGGCATGCCGCTCTCTCATGACAACGCAGGCATTCCCCCCTCGCTATAACAATTAACCTACGGTATGGTTGCAAGTAATAAGCTACACAACGGCTTTGCGGGGGGGCCGCACCTGATAGCCCGAATTCATCGAGCAAAGAGGTTGCCATCGTGGGTAATACTGTGTGAGCCGATGGAGGGGGCTTGAGCGGGGTGTTCCTACCTACCCCTGAGGGGGTTGCCTAAAATGCTGACCAGTGTACTCGAGTAGCAAGGTGGAGGCTTGGAGCAGGAGGATATGTTTAATTTGGCTGTTACGATTGGTCGGTACTTTGTCACGCCGGCATGTCGTCGTGTCGGACTCTTATTATCCCGGTGCCAATTTGCTCGGTACCAATTTGCTTCCACTATTGGTGTGTGCATGAGGTCCCAAAGAGAGAAGTTTGGACAGTATGTTTTTGTCAACCTAACGCAAGGTATTGCCAATATCTGCTGTGCAGACGGCAGGCTCGTGGGAAGTTGGGTGGAGGGGTGTGGGCGTTATCTAACGTTACTCTATGGTATGCTGTTAGGGTCGCCAGACTCTTTTCTTCCAGCCGTGAGGCTCCGCCTCTAGGAATGTTAGAGAATGACGCTTTCATAGCAAGAGTGATTATACATGAAGGGCTCAAGTCGCCAAAACACGTGCGATTTGAATCTGTACTAGGCAAGATTAGAAAGCGCCGTTGGGCATGATAATAGCCCGAAAACAACGAATTTGGATACCGGCGTGCTTATCGCAAACCCTTGAGTTCCCCGCTGCCAGGATAGATAGCCGCCTGCAGGGTTTTCGGTGAGTTTGAGTTTAAAGTTAACGGATAGCGCTGCAGTAGAGAAGTGCCGTACGGCAGTCCACCATGATACCGCAACCACAATAGAAAAGCGAGTGAGCGAACACACTTGTGCTCTAGGCTTCTTGTGCGATGGCGCCGTTGCAATTACCCGGTTGGCTGGTTGCTACCTCCAAAGGTAACCTACGACTTGCTACTCCTACACAGCACAACCCTCAAATTCTGCAGTACAAGTGTCACAGTGCCCGTATGTATCATATCCGTACACGTATGAGATATGCGGGCCTACCGTACCGTACTGTACACAACCTGCCCACCGAGCCCTAGTATACGAGCCTTACGCTGATCCGTATCTAACTTATACCTAAAGCTCAAGTATCTCCTCATCCACCGGGGCCACTTCTTTGGCTGTTGCAGAGTATGTACGATATGATATTCTGCGGACAGGAATAATATCATCCGGCTACGGTAGCTTAGGATACTTATTTGCGGTACTTGCCTAGTCTAGTTACATGGATAACCAGCTATGTTGGCTTGCCTACATTCCCACCTACACGCGTCGCACGCAACTTAAAACAAAATCAGTACGGGTGTCTACGAGTATCACGTTTTGATGCAGGCGTGGTTATGAATTCTCGTACTGCAGAGCCGAGCTTAGTAACACCTACTCACTATGCCTATACTACCGGCACACCGGTGATCGGTCTCACCACCAACACCACTACCAAATTGTTATTTCCCCAATCCCACTGGCCCGATATACACCCCCATTCTAGTCGATTCTGTGATCGATGAAGGGTGGGCGGAGTGTATTGCAAATGGGCAATATAAAAAAACGAAATAAAAACGAGGCTTACCATGTAGGTCACCAGTAAGGTAGAGTATGATACCGTATATACTTCGGTGAGCGAACGAATCGGCTATGCGCTTGGGAAAGCCTTTGGGCCCTACGGGCCTGAGTTAGTTCGGTTTGTGGATTCGAGTGAGTGAAGAGAAATGGTGGTTTAATATTTTAATTGGCTAGTATCTGGGTGGATGGGTTTTTTGGCGACCTTTTCGCGATTTGCTGAGGGGGGGAACTTGATGTTATCTCTGACCTGACTAAAAGGCTGTCTCGCCTGGTGAGGGGTTGGAATGGAATGAATGGATCCCGTTGCCCGCGGAGGCAATCCCCTAATGAACGCCAGACCCGCTGATGCCCCGGGTGATTGGAGGAAGGCAAGTGGGCGGGGCGAGGGGTATAGGGGGGGTCGGTATATAATATATTATAAACTGAGATCACGCCCCATATCAAGTGGATTGGCTGGCTCAAATTCTGGATCTCTCACATTTGATTGATGGCTTGTTCGTCCCATGTGGATTTGTTATCCTTGCTTTTTCTCATTATCGCAATGTGGTGGAGGGTGAACGAAGGTTTCCCATTCGCCGACGGCAGAAGGGGAGCGATAGGCATTGCCTTCCCTCCCTCCCCCTCACACTCTCTGGTTATGCTCTTATGCGAGGGATCTGGATGCTACAGCGAGAAAGGGCTGGACTCCTCCCATTTTTATTTCACTGTTTTTCCTCTGCACAGATGACAGCAAGAATCCTCTGTGTGTCCACGCTGCTCCTTTTCGTGCAAGTACTGATTGTATGGCAGTACAGAACGAACCCGTGTGCTGTCGTTGGGAGTTATCCGGTACCAATTGGAAAGAAGAAGGGGGAGTATTGATTCTTTCTTCTCTCCCTTTCCTTCCCTTCTTTCGAAGCTAGGCATTGAGTTGCAACAAGCCACAGACTGTTCTTTAGAACTTACGCGTTTTCGGGCGATTGATTTTACACTTGCCCATTTTGTGCGTTATTTTCTCAGCTGGGCACAACAGGCTCAACGAATCTAGGTGGGATCAGTGATCGTTGAGGATGCGTTCGACGAGCGAGAAGCAGTGGCCCACCCCTCCTGCATGCTCTTATATCTTCACAATCCATCAGCGTTATATTTAGCACCACAGTAAGATGCTGTTCAACACTTACCAACCTTTTGCATGTCCTTTTGATTGAATTCTCCAATACCGTCGTTACGCCTGACTAACAGAACCGAACGTTGAAGATCAGCGGGATAATGGATGCCCCGATTGATTGATCGATCCGGCAGCTAACTAGCGCGGGTTTGCCCACCCGCCCTATCATCACCTTGCCACTACCTTCCGTACCGAACCGGATCGTACGACCACATCCACCCTCTCGGTAGGTGTAACGCAATTCGACAGCAAAACCAGGAATGCCAGCCAACCCTTGCCTTTTGCCCTCTGTGCCAGAGGCACTGCAAAAGATTTGGCAGCACCGCGTTCTAGATTCGAAAGAATTTTTGATTCTCCCCTACCGCCCCAATTCCAGCCTACACAACACACAATGGCACAGCACACACGCGTTTCCCCATGCACGGAGTGGGTGGGAACGGACCGCCTGCCCATCATATAATGACTTACCCCTCCCCAATCCACCGCCCTATTGTTCTCACATCGGGACACTACCGCAGTAAACCTCCATCTAACTCATCCGTGCGTCCATCACCATATCCCTTGGTTGCCTTGGTGCCAATTCTGCACGTACTGTATTCCCCGGTAAGGCGGGAGTGGGGTCTGTGTCTGTCTGTACATGCGTATGTATGTGTGTAGGTAGGTAGGTGGGTAGGTAGGTAGGTAGGTGGTGAGTGGAATCCGAGCCGGAGCTGGGGGTAAGGGAGGCGTGTTTTATCTCTCAGTAATTGTTGATTGATATTACAGCAAAGTAAGAAAGGAGGGCCCCGAGATTGAGCTTTTTGTTTTGTTTTTTTCCCTTTTGTGTGGGGTTTGGTTTGGGTCCTGACCTATGAGTTACCGGTGATTAACTGGATTTGGACTTACGATGATGAGTTATTGATAATTCTACACGTGTAGTTGAGGTAGGCTTTGGACAAGGCCTAATATACCTTGGCTATTGTGACCCGTCTTGCTCGCTCAAGGGTGTTTTTGCACTGGATGCACGAGTACTCGGGGACAGGCGACGGGAGGTGATGAGCATTCCATAGAAGTGTGCGCTCGCACAAAAACCAGCCATAAAGTTCGTGATGCACCGCCACAAAATACTGACCGCTTTCCGTCATCCCCCTGTGCTGCAGGTGTTGGTATCAAGCCTTCCGAGGGTCAGCGGGAGGTTTTGAGGATTAAAGCCGGAAATGGGTTGCGGTACAGCGCGGGGCTCGCTTCCCTAGCTTCGTGAACGAGGGAATTAGCGGTCCTTCGGATCCTGCTCCGGAGCGCTGTGCTACGTTCACGGTCGGAGAGAAGTGCCGGTATGCCTTTCGGCGGCTTTCGAGGCACCTTATTAGGCCCTCTCTCCGTACTTGTGTGGTCCTTATGCAGGTACATATTTGTGCTTCTAGGACCAGCGTCAGACACTCGAGTGACAACGTGTGAATGGTCGGAATTGCAATTACGGTCATGAAGGCAGATGCGAACGTGGTATTTAGTGCTGAGCCTTGGGGGAGATTCCCTTACCGCTCCCCATTTACCAGGGTGGTGTCGTCCCACGTTATTTTGCCGGATAGATGTCCATAGCTTCGATGTCCCGTGACACACGTGACGCGGTTATTTCCGTAGCTGATGGCACCCATAAACGTTGGATAACCTTCTGGAAAGTTCTTTGAAAGGTTCCGCACAGTTTGCACCTGTCTGTCTCCCTGGTCGTGTGAATCGGCTTTTGCAGCTGTAATTCGAGTGATAGAGTATGAATAACCATGGTACCGGTTATCACATGCCCAAAATATCATTTTATTTTCTTCTGCGATTTCCCTACGAAGCGCATTACCATGTGAAGGTAACATGTGTTTTTGAGCTTACCGAATAGCCCTCTGGGCTTCCTTTTCGTAGATCTTTTACAGCCAAAAATTTCGCTCTCGATTCGAGTGATATCACGTTGACCGGTTGTGCCGAACTTGGTCAAGTGTGGATAGGCAGCTTGGCAAGCTTGTCTCCTTGACACTTGGCTAAGAGTCGGCCTCGTGGCACAAGGGTTAGGGTCTAATCTCCTCGTATGGTAAACTGTTCATTTCACTGGCCAGATCGACGAAACTCCTCACCAGCAAAAACCTTTTTGCCCGAACGAATCCCATTTTTTCTTCCTCTTCTTCCCTCATCTTGGATATTTCTTACGGCCCCTTTTATGATAGCCCGTTTCCGATGATTTCTCTCCTTGTACTCGTCGTCTTCTTGACGATCGCGACGCATCTGGTGAATACCCTTGGTGCTACGGCTATTAGCAACACGGTTTATCCCCCCCCCTCTGGGTTAATTATTGGTATTTTACTAGGGTAGCGATTGGTTGCTGATGTGAAGACCGCTTCAGCTATGGATGATATATACGAGTCTCCCTACCAAGACTTCGCAAGAGGTTCGGAATCAAAAGGTGTTGCAGAACGAGGTTGTTAAGCTCCGTGCGGAACTCCGGGGCACCAGCTCCCAGGACGAATTCGTTAAGTGGGCGAAGACCCGAAGGGTCCTGGATAAGAAGGTTGTGGACCTGGAGAAGCTGAGTAAGTAACTTGTGGTAACTTGTTGCCTCTGCGGGAGACTGCTACTGATCGGCACTGATACTAATGGTGTGGGTAATAGCTGGCTCCGTCAATGCTGCTCGTGCGGGGTTCGATACGCAAATTGGGTTCGTCCGCTGGGTTTCGACTTCAGGCGCTGGCTGGGCTATCTCGCTGTGGTACCGCCGTGAGCCCATTTTCTGGATCCCTGAGGGTTGGGTGCCTGGATATGTCGAGTGGGGGTTGTCCTTCCCCAAGGCCCCCATTGGGAGCGTCTCGATTCAGGTGTGGACATTTGCCATCACTCAAGTGCTTAGGGTCATTGCTCCCATCATCGGGAGCTTGATTGCCTCTGTCGTACCCATGCAGAAGCTCGTTGCGCCGGTGCCAGCAGGGTCGGGGGAGAAGGGCAAGGAGGAGCTATGAGAGATGCCTGTATGATTTAGGGCTCGTGATATTAGGAACGTAATGGGATATTTTTTCCAATTTGCTACATTCGCCGGATTTGTTGCGACTAGTTGCTTTTTGTTCGCCTTTCCTTTTCGTTACTGCAGGAGTATGCTCATCGGGTTAGCCTAGTGGGCAGGGAAAAAAGGATTTACTGGGAAGAGTGGCGTTTTGGGTGTCTCATGCTTTTTATGGAAGGAGTAAGGAGATGGCGGACAGTTGCGATTTATGGGGGAACACATTGGCCTTGGGCTTGATATCACATCCCTCCCCTCCGCTCAGGGAGGACGAGTGTTGAAGCGCCCTTGGCCCTGCCTGTGCAGACGAATAATTGAACTCCAGGGAGGGTGGGATGTTATGCGAGGCCTGAGGGAAAAGTACCGGTACAGTATTGCTATGGTATTGTGCGGCAAGAGGGCTCTCGGCTGGCCTGTGGAACGTGACGTGCCGACGAGTATTATAGCGGGGGGAATGACAAATATTAAGTCTCCGCCCTTCTGGCTGACGTGAAGAAGGGGAAAGTGTTGCTCTTATATCAGTAATCTCGCCGATATCGACATCACATCACTAATTTGGATTTTCTCGCAATTGAGCGTGAATTGCGCTATCACTCAAGCTGATAGAGTGATTGAAGGGGGATGTGATCTAGACCGCTAGATCGACCGGCTATGTGCCTGGAGACTCCGTAATTAGGGTCACCACAACCGGCAGCTAGGAAAAACGGAGGCGCCGAGATGAGGAATCGGGGGTTCGCATCCATAGTTTATCGGGGTCTTTAGGCGAACCACATGGATTTTGCCTCGGCGATTTCGTCGGATTTCTAGTCCATTGCAGCCTCACTTTCACCTATCATACCTAGCTTATGTGGTAATCTACAAGAAAAAACGGGGGGGGGGCCTTCCCGGACGCATCCCGCCTTCACTGACAAATACCTCCCTCTACATCTAAGGTGCGGCGCTGTAAACATATTCTTCCCATCCCCGGATTTCGACAGTAGAAACACGAAAAAAGAAACTCTTTCGAGCTCTTACCACCCCCACACGCATACTGGAGCCTTGATAGCACTCTCCCGGAAACTCGAATACCCCTCCATCACCCCACCGCCGCACCCAAATCCAATCCAATCCAACCACCCACAAAAAGTGAAGGGAAAAAAAACTACCGGTATTTAAATTGCATCCGCGCACCTCCCTCGAGCTGCGCAAATCACGACATCAAAACGTCGCCTACAACATTCAAACGTCTCTCTTCACAAGCTACATCCGCACGCCTAACTAGTCTATCCCGACACTTTTCCTCGAGCAAGATGGCACCCGTGTCCAAGCAGTATGACTACCTCGTTATCGGCGGAGGCAGTGGTGGTCTCGCAAGCGCTCGCAGGGCGAGTGCCATGTATGGTGCCAAGGCTGGGATTATTGAGAGTGGGAGGTTAGGGGGTACTTGTGTTAATGTTGGGTATGCTTCCTTCCTTCTCTCCTTCCCTTCATAATCATCTTCGCCATTTTCCAGCCAGCGTTAATACGCCTTTTGTTTCGGGTGATGGTAGGTGTGTGCCTAAGAAAGTCTCCTGGCACGCGGCGGCAATTGCGGAGACATTGGCTGAGGCAAAGGGATATGGATTCGATATTGACGTGAAGGGCTTCGACTGGCCGACTTTTAAGGCTAAGAGGGATAAGTACATTGAGCGCCTGAACGGGATTTACGAGCGGAACCTGAAGAACGACAAAGTTGACTACATTGCCGGCCACGGCCGCTTCGTATCCAGGAACGAGGTCGAGGTTACCGACAGCAGTGGTGGAAAGACTACATACGGCGCCGATAAGATTCTAATCGCCACTGGTATACTCTTCTTCTCCCCCCCCGGAGCCCATCCAAATTACTAACCTCAAAAGGCGGATACCCGGACATCCCTAGCGAAATCCCGGGCGCAGAGTACGGCATCACCTCCGACGGCTTCTTCGAGCTCGACCAGCAGCCCAAAAAAGTCGTCCTTGTCGGTGCCGGCTACATTGCCGTGGAACTGGCTGGCATTTTCCGAGCTCTTGCGAGTGAGACACACCTCATGATCCGCCACGACACCTTCCTGCGCTCTTTCGACCCGATGGTGCAGGAAGTGATAGGGAAGCACTACGAGGAAGGAATGGGCATGAAGATCCACCGCCGCTCAAAGCAGACTAAGATCGAGAAGGATGGGGGCACGGGAAAGTTGAGGGTGCACTACGAGGACAGCAATGGCGCAGGCGTTCTCGAGGACGTGGATACGCTGATCTGGGCCATTGGGAGGAGACCAAAGACTGGGGACCTCGCGCTGGATGGGGTCGAGATCAAGAAGAATGAGAGGGGACATGTTGTCGCGGATGACTTCCAGAACACCAGCGTGCCGAATATTTTCTCGTTGGGGGATGTTGCGGGAAAGGCCGAATTGACGCCTGGTACCATCCCTCCCTCCCTCCCTCCCTCCCTTCCCCACTTCCTCATCTACCTGCTAACAACATAACAGTCGCCATTGCCGCCGGCCGCCGCCTCGCCGACCGCCTCTTCGGCGGGCCAAAATTTGCACAGGCCAGGCTGGACTACACCAACATCCCATCCGTAGTCTTCGCACACCCAGAGGTTGGCACCATCGGGCTCACACAGCCAGAGGCCGAGGCGAAGTATGGCAAGGACGGTCTGAAGATCTACAAGACCACTTTCACCGCCATGTACTACTCCATGCTCGAGCATAAGGGCCCCACGGCTTACAAGCTCATCTGTCACGGGCCCGAGGAGAAGGTTGTGGGATTGCACATTATCGGTATGGGCAGCGCGGAGATGCTCCAGGGATTTGGCGTTGCGGTGAAGATGGGGGCAACCAAGCAGGTATGATGACATGGATTGTGGGAACATGTTGGATGGGAGAGTGCGGAGAGCTAATGAATGATGTTTTGATACAGGATTTTGACAATTGCGTTGCTATCCACCCTACCAGCGCTGAGGAGTTGGTCACCTTGAAGTGATCACTCGGAATATTTCCACTTTCTGGTCTTGCGTATCTTTTTGCGAGGGGAATTCTGACACTACAATAGCTTAGGATGTTGGTGCATGGCTGATTCTTCCCCGAGAAAAATAACCAATAGATAGATAAATATATATATAAACCCACTTTTCAAAAGCTACTATGTGTGCGGAGGGGGGGTTGCAAGCTACGGGGATCGGACTGGATAGCCCTCAATCAGAAGCTGACGTGAAATGCCTTTCCCATATAGAACACTAATTGCCCTATCGGGGGGGGGGGGGGGGGGGCGAGCGAAAGGATGTGAGTTACTATGTAAAAAGAAGCGAAAGCGAGTATTATAGATATATAATCGTCCTCAAAACATAATTCCGCGCCCGCAAAAGTAATCCCCCGGCCCGCAACCCAGCGCAACCTGAATTCGCAATGCCGTAAAAAGCAGGATAAAAAAGGCACAAAAAAGCACTAAAAAAGCACATAAAAAGGCATTCGTCGCACTACTCCCACTTCCCTTCTCCCCGAACTACCCTATTGAGCATACCGGCACTGGTAATATGATCCAACCTAAAGTGAGATCGCACCTACTTTTTCGAACTGGCCGTTCCACTACTACTGCTCCCCGCTCCTGACGCCTCAGCTTTCTTCTTCTCTTCCGCTGTGGTGAATTAGTAACTTGACATTCCGGAGTGTGGTTTCTATGTGTTTAGCGGGGAGGCGTGTCCGGGATTGTTCTGGTGGGATACCTTGCTTTTGCTTGTCGCGCATTAGTTGAGCGACCATGTCTTTGTCCTTTTGCATCTCGGCTTTGGATTTCTGGTTTGGTGGGGAAGGTTGTTAGCTTTGTCTTGTGTCTCGCTTTCGATCGCTTGGGTGGAGGCCTAAGGTGGCTGGTGGGGGAAAGTGAGGAAGGAGGGAAGGAGGGAAGGAAGGGAAGCTCTACTGTCGTCTTGCTTTTCTGTAAAGGTTTGTTAGCTAAGATACGATGTCTCAAGTGAAACTCTGCAAAGTAAACGTACCTGGCCCGCCGCAGCCTTCTGAGCCTTTGCACGATCTCTCTCGCGCTGTTCAAACAGTCCCCCGCGGTTAGCCCTGCCACCACCACTACCACCACGTCGCAACCCTAGGGAGTAGGTCCGGGTCCTACCTGATTTCCACGAGTCATGATTTCGTCTGTTTGTTTTACTAAAGGGAGGCTCTTGGTTGCTTGATTGCTGAGTTGCTTGCAGTAGCTAGTTTTTCAAGATGTGAGTTCGGAGAAGAAAAGGGTTTCTGCTGAAGAAGCTAGGGGAATTGGACAGAAAAGTGCTGTAGTTGCCTAGGGTTAGGGTTGGGTGTCTCAGGGTCAGGCGGACTAACTAAACCTAGTCTATCCGACGTGGCTGAAATGGATAGGGAATAGGGTGCGGGGTCACGTTATTGGATTTTGGCACTGATACGACGAAGGACGATAAGGCTACAAGTTTACAACAGAAAGGGAGAGGGGAGAAAACGTAGGAGTGAGATGTAGTAGGCTGAGAGCAATTGCGAGGCGCCAGATATAATTGTGATTGTGCACGTTTCTAGTAGGATAGTGAGAACTATCTCTGGGGGATTGTGTCGTCTAGTGAAGTGCTTGCAGGACTCTGTAATACCTCTCTTACTGCCGATCATTGCACACTATAACACCCCCAAATTGTTCCCGTAGATTTGGGGGGTCTTGATATTTAATGCTACCGGCATTACTTTCAGCTAAACCCGAACATGAATTAATCAATTCTCATGGTGAAAGTTCTCCAGGACACCGAGTGCTGTCTCGTGATTCTCTCTACCGTCCTCATTTCCCAGCAGCGCAAACCTACCATCCGATACATAAATACTATGCAAATATTTTCTTATAAGGGCTCAACGCCCTCAATAGAAAAATGTGTATCTATCCTATCAGATTGATCGGTAATTTAATGAAAATCACCATGAATAAGCTAGGGCGCCATTGAGTTCCCTATGTCGTATAGCAAACACCACAATTTCCTCTCATTCGGGCTCGCAATGCTATTGAAGACGGCCCCCATTAAACTGTGAATGGGGCACCAAGTTCGGGGCTATAAATAAACAATTCTTCGCCTTTTGTTTCCTCATCTCTTCAACCCACGACACTATCTTTAAACACACACACTCTCTCTTTTGCAGCATTTACGGATAGTCACTATGACTGAGCCCCTTCCTAGAGGATTTTACATCCTTAACATCATTCGCTGTAGCAGCGTGATCTCACTGCTGATGGCTATTGTTGCTGCGGGCATTAGCTTGGTAAAGAGCTTCGTTGTAACAAAGGTACGAACCCCACGCTCTCCCCTTTGTCAATCTATAAAACTAACCAAGATAGTTTTACTTCTTTGACGCGATAAACAATGTGTTTCTGTCCATCTTCTGTGGTAATTATCCAATTCCGGGCCAAGGCACCAAGCAATTACTGAAGGTTAGGTAGCGCTTTTGGTGATGTCCGAAGTCTCCGTCTTCCAATCCTACTTCGACAAGCGCTGGCCTTTGCTTGGATCCAAATCCTCACTCATAACAATTGGGATTGCTGAAGTTATTGTCGGTTTCTTTCTGTTGGGTAACCTGAATGAGACGGCAGCATCGAAGCAGAACCTCGGATACTCGTTTAATACTCTCCTTACGTCTGCTGGTGTCATTGTCAGCTTTATCGGAGTTGTCAATTTCGTTGCCGTTTGCCCCCCCTCTGATATGAGGATAGGACAGGACTGATGGAGTGATATAGTCATACGTGTATAGCAACTCCTTAACCCACACCACCGCACGTATGGCCCGGTCCCGCCGTCTCATGAAAGCCCGTGAACGGGATTGCCAGCACAAGCTGTACCAGCCGAGCTTCAACCTTGCTGACAACGGTAACTGTTCTGTTCCTATCACTATGCCCGCAAGATCATATTCGGCTAGAAGTCATGCGTCCAACAGGAGCCAGGAAACTATCATCACCAGGTCTGCCTCGGCCAGAAGCACTCAGCCTGATCACTCTGGGCAGCCTAGCTATTCAATCTCCAGTTGGTATTCTAGGCCTTCGGACACAAATGAGGTAGCGAAGGAGTTTGTTTAGGGGTTTCTGTTCTGTATGGGCGATAGGAGGTTGGTATCGGGGCTCAAAAAAACTTGGTCTTGTCAATTGTAAGGTTGCACAGTGGATTTGACGGGCCATGAGAAGGCATGGGCCTGAATATCTGGTTCGCAATGTGACGGTAATGAAATGGGGGTGGGTAAAAATAACTGTTTAATGAATGTATCAGTTAAGCTACTACACCCAGATATTATCAAGTGAGAGGTGCAGTTAGGCAATTCTACGAAAGTCTCGCAGCTGAGAATCATACTGTCCATGGACAAAATTAACCGCGGATCAACCAAGAGGGAAAAACTTAAGCGATGACAACAACACTCCCCCATCAACTCCACCATCACTAAAAGCAAAGAAAGAAAGAAAAATCAAGGATATAAGTGTAAGGTAGATTTGAGCTAGAGAAAGTTCTTCAAGCGGAATTGAAAGTGCATTGTGATGAGTAGGGGTGCGTTGCCATCGATGTTGATCCGCGGTTAATTTTGTCCATGGACAATAGCTAGCAATTTCCTATCCCGCGGTGATATGTATCTTTCACGTCGAGGCAGCGACCCATACGGCGAACCGCTGATCATCGTCGCCAGATACTGGAGAGGCCTTCCTTCCGCCCTCTCGGGGAAAGGTAAGGCATTTAGTCTAGGCTTCAATAAAACTTTTTGACTTCCACGACCATGGTGAGGAGGTTCGTCAAAGCTTCGAAAGTGCCAATTGAGTAAGATGAGACAAGGAAATGGTAGAGATTGTGATGGGAGAATATATTAAATTTGAGCAATGTACGTTGTAGTTGGTAGATGGTTTCTTCTTCTGTGCTGGAGATGTTGATGTGGGGGAAATTTAGATGGTGGTTCGAAAAAATCGAAAAAATCTAGATGGTTGCCACATGAACTTGGCGAGCAGGGATATATTTGGCCGCTCCTTGGCAACGCAGAGGCTCTTTAAATTTGGAGGGTCCGCGCTTCGGCCAGTTAAGCTGCTGATAGCTAGATGAGGGCGCTTCTAGCTTGCTAACCAACGGCTGATATCCCCGACAAACTCTTTAACAAAAGGTCGATAGCTACACGCCAGGCTATCTCCAACATGGCGTCCTCTAGCGAACAGCTTACGCACGAAGAGATATGGGACGATTCTATTCTCGTCAATACATGGGACGAAGCGCTCCAAGAATACAAGGTGAGCCTCAGCGTTTCTTGGCCCCAAGCAAACACCTGGCCAGACAAACAAAATCCTTGTGCGTCGGAAACAAAGAAAAAGAGCACCAAGGCTGAATCAGTGTTTGAGTGCGTTAGAAATACCACAGCATCGAAGCCACTGGCGGCGATGTGAACAAGATCCTCCAGGAAGCTTTGGGGGAGACGGAAATGCCAGATGCCACACGATCTGATCAGTGAGTTCATATGTTCTTTCCTTACCTCCCTCCTCCATGCCGAAAGACCCGTTACCAATGTTGACAGGGGGACAGGAAATAGTGGTGAGAAGGGTACCGGGGTCGCAAGTCCATCACACCAAGAGGATGGCGGAGTGGGTCATGGCGCTGTGCTACAACACGTGGAATTCCCAGATGTCAAAAATGCGGATGCCTTGATGGAAGATCAGAGGGCTGGAGAAGGGGAAGAGGTATTAACAGTATGCAAGCGCCAGAAAGTCTTAATTGTTGGAACCCAGAAGCTGACAAACAAAAAGCAGAATATTCAAGGCCCAGTCGCTAGCGATCGTGAGCAGGATCCCGCCCACGGGGAAGAGCAAGGAATCGGCGACTTACCAAGTCAAACAATGCCCCCACCCGGACTGCCGCTAATCCCACAGAACATTATCGGAGGAGCAGGTGAGCGACCGACCTATTTCCCTATTTGGTACCATATAAGACTTGGCACCCATAGGTGACCCTACCTTCCTCATAAATTCGATGCTAATATCTTGGTTTGTTAGAGAATGAAGCTCTACGTAATCTCATGATGTCTTGGTATTATGCTGGTTATTACACTGGGTTGCATGAAGGGCAGCAGCAGCAGAAGCAACAGGGCAAGGACTAGGGCAATTGAGGAGTGAATCGTGCAAAACATTGGGTATCATAGCATAGATACCTTATCTCACAGGGTTCTTTAATTAGACGGAGGGGAAGGGGTTCAAGCAGAGAATACTTGGAATACCTACCCAGACAAGTTGAAATGCTTAGAAGTTTGGTTAATTGTGTAATGAAGTTTTTCTCTCTCCTTTTCACTCTTCCTTGACAATAAAGGCCGAGACAGAAGCGAATATAGGGTGGGAGCGGGATAGAAGTGATGTACTCGTACAAGGGGGTGCCGAGACTTGGGTCGATGCTCGGTCGGAGAGCATAATAGGAGACTCCACCGGCCCGGCCTTTCCATCCTTCGACAAAATTTAGGTTTAGGAGAAGAGAGTTCTAGTAGAAGTAACAGGGTGATGAGACGAGGTATGTAGGAAGAAGGAGTTTCTTGCGGAATCCATCCGTACTCGTATAGTCAGCACTGGGCAAGTATGATAATTGAAAGAGGGCGGTAACCAGGGCAAAATCGAGGGCGAGGTAGATAATCCACAATAGGTAAAAGGGTGCTCAACCAAGAAGTCTAGTCTAACCCCCTTGTGGGTTGGCGCCCAACTCAAACGCTGTCAAGCCTTCTGACACACTTCTCCAGACACCAACATCACCCCTCCCCCCACAAGGGGAGCTACTCTAGCAACCCCCGTAAGAAGTCTTTTTCTTTTTGGTATGTACTATCTGTATCCCGTCCATAATCGACCAATACCTTCTGAATATGGACTTTGTCCTGTCTACCAAGAAGGGAAAATACCGGTACTACAACAGGACATGCCCCCCCCCTTGCCCGTTCCCTTTTCTCACCTTTCCCCCCTTCTTCTCCTTGGCTTCATATGACGACGCTGTTGGAGATGTCGATATAGGGTGGGATCAGGAATGGCGGTACCTGCAGAAAGACTTCCCTGCAAGGAACTGAGGGACTGAGAGTACGGGGCCGATGTTGTGCTCCCACAAATGACTTTTTGCCCTTTTCAACTTTGCCCCTCTCCCGGGAACCGGGAGCGCAATTTGGAATATAAACATAAACCTCCCCGCCCCTTCTCACACTTCTCGCTCTCTCCATCTCGCCCGCTCATTCAATTTGGACCGAGTCGTTTCCTTCCTCCGTCAAACATCCCCTTTAGTTTCTCCTTCATTTCACTACGAGCAGGGCCTCGACATCTTCTTGCATACCCTCTCAATATACTCTCCTGGTGCCAACCATACACTCTCTTGCAAGCAAGACATTCTCTTTTCCTTTGGTCTTTCAGCAACTTCTTTCTTTGATTTCCCGCTGAGCGGCATTCAACCGGTTGTTATTTGAAGCAACCCAAGTATCTCTATTGGAGTAATCTGGCTTATATCAAAAGCACAATCGAAAAGAAAAGAGAAATCGACGAAAATGAGAAGCTCTTCAGCAATTTCAGTCCTCTCTGTTATTGGTGGTGCTCTGGCCACAATGCCTGTGGTACCAAGCAGTTCCACTATGGTGCACGTTATGCCTTCTAGTTCTGTGAAGTCACAAGCTGCTTTGGCGCAAACTTCTGCTGGATATGGGATGGTATCGGCTGCGCTCACAACCTCTGCCCCCGCTATGGTTCACACAACGGCACCATCAGCTGCGGTAACACACGAGACCAAGTATGTCGCCAGCATGGCCCCTCCATCTGGGGCTGCCGGCCCGATGACACATACTGTGAGTTCAGTCCATTGCCTCCGGTGGGAGTGATGCCCTAGGGGTTTGCCCTGAACAATTTTACTGATGCCGAATAGGTCACTGTTGGCGGTAAGGAACTTGTCTATTCTCCAAGTCAGGTAATGGCGCAGGTCAACGATGTCATTAAATTCGTCTTCATGAGCGCGAACCATACCGTTACTCAGTCGAGCTTCGACAAGCCCTGTAACAAGTTGTCCCCGGACGCTTTTGACTCCAACTTTATGCCCAATCCCAACAACACCGTAATCCCTGCGCCTACATTTAATTACACCGTTACCGCCAAGGAGCCTACTTGTAAGACCCTATCAATCCTACTTTCGACATTCGGGATGCTAATGAAATTAGGGTGGTACTGCAAGCAGAGAACTGGCAACCATTGTGGGAAGGGAATGGTCTTCGCCATCAACCCAACTGTAGAGAAATCTTTCGACACCTTCAAGGCCAACGCCATCAAGATCAACGGAACCGCATCAACCACCGGTGCCGCAGCCACCGTGTCTGCTGTCTCTAGTACTGTCACCCTCATTGGTGGTGGCGGGACCACCGCAGCTCCTGGCGGGGTCGCGACCACAAAATCTGCTCCTGCACCAATCGTCACTGGATGGAACCAAGGTGCCTCTGGTGCCGCTTGCAATTGCGCTTGCTTCTGTGGTGTTGGCGCTTACCCGGCCGGAGACGGTATCGGAGCCTATGGTGGCATGGGGGGTAAATATCACTCTGCAGCTTCATTGTTTCTCACCATGTATTAACGAATCGTTAGGAACTCTCCCAGCCCCTTGGTAAACGCTTTCTCCGGCGATTTCTCATTACCCATTTATTTTTTCCCATTTTTGTCTGCCCAAAATACGCTTGTTACAGGCTTTAATTTATAGTCCATGCGGAGCTCTCTCTTTGCCTATGTGGACGTTGGTGGGGGAGGGAAACATCCGGATCCCGTTTTATGCCCTATTTTTATATATATAACCGTCCAAGAAGGTCGAATAAAGATAGGTACATTGTAAGAGTTGGGCCCAAGGTCTTGGGGGGCGAAATGTTTGAAGTAATGACTTATTTGTTTTCCTTTTTCCGCTTCTTAGGGATACTGTATTATATAGAGATATCTTTTCAGAGGCTTTTCTTTTCTTTCCCTTCTTTCCTCCTCCTTTGAACCAATTTTTTCTTCATTTTCATATAAACAGTGGGTTTCGCTCAATACCGGTATGCTGGATCGTATGTGTTAATAACGTTTGCGCGCCTTTTTCCCTTCCTTTTTCTTTTTTCCTCCCGTTTCTTCTTATCCTGATACTCGGACGGGATGAGGTGAAATGAGATGTGCATAGTTACTTTTTTTCCCAGCTAGGCAGGACAAGCGGGAGGGGGGGAACAAATCAGACAATAGGAATCTAGATACTCGAACGGTTTCGAGATTCTTGCGTACCGGCGTAGTACCAGGTTACCGCTTAAGCTCACTGCTATTGCGCTTGTAGAGTACAGTATAAGGGAGCTGTTTCACGTGGTTTGGAGATGGGGTTGCAACTCAGGGGTGGGTTGGCTTCGGGCGGTCGGGTCCAACATGGAATGGAAGAGCGGCATTCAGTTCCAGGGTTGGAAAAGCTTTATGCAAAGTTCTTCGGGTTGGGAGGAGTTTGGTGTGTGTGTGTGTGTGTGTGTGTGTAACGCCTTTTTTCTGCGAACAAATCTGGCAGATGCTCGAAACACGCCCTCTCGACCCCAGTGCTGAATGCTTCTGGTGTTCACTTAGGATACAATAATTATTATTATAGTAAGAATGTGTTTCATCAGGGTAACTTGGATAATATTATGTTATGCAAATAATAGTAAAACCGGTACTTGGGCCCCCTTACGAGCACAGTATGTATTCGAGCGTGACCCTGCTTGTGAGGAGAGATAAGCCCTCGGGGTTGTTTGAACTTGAAGCAACCTTGACTATGGGGTGATGAATGGTGATTTTTTCTTTTCTTTTCTCTTTCTTCTGCGAACTTTGTTTGAATGGTGAGGGCATTATATCTGCCCCGTGCTAGCAGACTCTTACACAGAACCACAGTATGGTACATTATCCCAGCCCAACAATGGGAGTCTGTAGGACTAGGCCTTTTTTCTATGGTAGTCAAGTCAAGCCCCCTTAGCTCTTGTTGATTAATCAAGCAAGCACTGTAACTAGCCAACCCCACTCGCCCCCCCCCCAACCACAATGGCAAGCCCAACTCCAACCCCAGCATACACCCAACTAACCGCCTTCTTCAACTCCAACCCGGGCACAAGGCTACACATCGAATTCCACCCAACCCAGCCAGATACCTCACCCACATTACTAACTTCGGGCACGAACATCGCAATCCCAAAGTCCCTGCTTTTGCAAGCCTTCCAGACCGCACACCTTCTCTTCTCTTCCCCAAACACGAAGCAAGACATTCTAGATTCGACTTTAGTTTTACTACTCGTCGCATCGGAGAACCTTACCGCGGTCAACGCCCGTAGGAGGATCATCTTGGGAAAAGGCGCCAATGACGGTCGGGACGAAATCAAGCTCGTAGAGAGCTTCCTGACGTCCCCGTTGAACAAGCATAACAAGAGCCCGTTGCTGTGGAGTTACAGACGATGGCTAACCGAAAGGTTCGGGGTTTTGGAAGAGGGGATAGAGGCGGAACTGGCGGTTGTGGAAGCTAGTGGGGAGGTGCATCCTAGGAACTACTACGTATACCCCTCCCCCCCCTTTACTTCCTTCATCCCATCCTAGAGCTATGACTTAACGATAGAGAAGGCCTGGAACCACGCCCGTTTCGCTACAACATTCTTCCTCCCACGTTCCCCATCCGGTCCACAACTCCCATACGTCCTCGAGCGCACCGCGAACTTTGCCCTCTCGCACGTATCGGACACGAGCGTGTGGTCGTTCCTGCAGTTCTTGTTCTCTCAAACACTAGAGCACCCAGATCCGCACTCGTTCCGGGCGCAATTAGCGGACATTGTGGAGAAGGGTATGCGGTTCGCGCACGGAATTGCGCGGGGTCACGAGAGTATTTGGGTATTTGCCCGGACGGTGCTCGGGAGTGGGGAGTTGCTGGATGCGGGGAAGAGGGTGGAGTTGGTGGGGGTTTTGGAAGGGTGGGTGCGTGGGGATTTGGTCGATGTGGAGGAGGCGAGGAGGGAGAGGGTTTTGGAGGAGAGGGCGCTGGTGTGGATTGGTAAATACCAGAGGGGGTGAGGAGGAGCAGGAGGAGCAGGAGGAGGGAGGAGTTGATAGGATTCCATAGGCTCGTGCATGACATTGGGCGCGAGCCTGCTCTAATACCGCCACACTCTTGTCGGGATGTATGATCGTACCCACGTCCGCGTGCCTGTGCCCATGCAATGCGCATTTCCACTCTACCGTCGACTAATTGCATTCCCGCATGCCCTGCTCACCACGCTAGAGCTTCAGCAGGCCACCCAAACCCCATCAATTCTACCCCCCCCCCCCCAAAAAAAAAGGGCCGCAGAACACCAATGTCACCAAATATCCCGCCCCGGGAGGCCCCCCTCACCCTAGAGGAAAAACAAAGGCCTATCATACACCCTAAAAAGGCGCACAACATCACCGAGTGATATTGCATGTCGGCCCCCCCTGCAACATGGACCATACCATATCGGGCGCATGACACGCATGCACGTGCTAGAAACGTATCTGTAAATGCCAAGATGTCGTTTGACGCTCGTATCCCAGTGGCGCTTTTCCTTCCTTCTCCCTCCTCACCACATAGCATCGCCTTATGAGCGAACCCCGGTACGAGAGACTAATCAGCACAACACTCCACCGGGCAAATATCCACCCACCCTACCCCGCAATAGCACACAGCACAGCCAATTCCACACACACCTCATTCACATAGCCCGGCTCCACCTCCATTCAAAATGTCCTCATCCCCCCTCTTCCGCCGCAAGCCCGCAACGCCTACATCCCCGTCCCCGTCCTCGTCCCCGCCTCGGAAACAACAAGCACAAGCCCAACAAAGCACAGCTCCCAAATCCCCCAGCAAAAAATACCTCTTCCCGCCGCCTCCGTCATCATCATCACCATCGCCGAAAATCCCCCATCGACGCGCATCTGACATCTCATTGCCCTCAGCCATCACCTCAGCAACGCACATCGCTACGACGCCACTACTGCCCAGCAGTATCCTGCACGGTTACACTGACAAGCCCGGCGAATCCTCCTCCGCGCCCGCTACGGTTGCCGCTGCAACCGCGGCTGCAAGGGAAGTCCCTAGCACGCCCATGTTCCGCGCAAAACCTTCTTCCTCTTCCTCCTCATCCGGAGCCGGGGGTGGAGGGAGCGGCGATGCGCACGAGAAAATGTGGGCAGAGATGCAACAAAAACTGCAGGAAGTGGAGCTCTCGGCGGATCACGTGTTTGGCTCCTCGCACGCAAAGTGTCTTGAGGAGTTGCGCGCGGCGCAGATCGCCCTTGCGCAGGCTTGGATGAGGAGCGAAGAGGAAGAGGGAGGGGGAGGAGGGCTGGATGGGGAGCACGTAGAGTTTGGTAGGGGGGCTTTTGGGAGAGATCTTGGGAAAGGGAAGGGCGTAGCTGGCGCTACTGGGGGAGGAGGAGGGGATATATTGGAGACTGAGGGGGATATATTGCTTGCCCGCAAAAGACGCTTAGCTAATGATGAACATTTCGCTCGTGTCGCCCGGTCCGTCCAGGATGTCACGAGGAGATTAGAGACCGTTGCCGAGGCCATGGCTTGTGTTGAGATGGAGAGTCGCGGGATTTGGGCCGGAGGTACGGAGTCTGATGGGACTTCTATTCGGTGATTGGGCGGGCTAGTTCAGCCAGGTGTTATTACGGGCTAGCTTCACCCGGGGTTTGGTGCTTGGGTTTGACCTTTATGGGCGTTTTTCTGTTTGTGGGGTTGACAGGTTTCTCGTATACGACTAATGGAAAAATAGCTCCACTTATTCTCAGAGTTGTACATCACCATGCATATGGCGAAATAATTTTAATTCCGACAAATAGTTCATTGGAGAGTGGGATAAGGATATATTATAACAGCGATGTATAGACACCATATACCTTTAGAAACGCACCGCGGAAAGCAGCAGCCTAGATAAAAAAAACAGAAGAAAAGAAAAGAAAACTCATCCTCCCCTAGCTTCCCCATTAGTCTAATAATAATCCGTGGCAGCATGTTGCTTGCATCTAATTTGACATCACAAACTCGCAGAGAGGAAATAGAGACTGGCAAGAAAAGAATCACCGCAAGAGGAAGGAAAAACAAAAAAGGGGAGTGTGTTGTCCTGACAAAAAGTGAGCCTTGTGAGAACCCTCGGTGTTATTATTTTTATATAGAAAAAAGACAAATTCCCAAGTCGAGGACTACGCAGAAGCGGGAAACCACCTGAAATGATGGCCGAAAACTCGGGCGAACGACTGGCAGCCTAATAAACCTAGGGCTTTAGAGGGGCCTCCTTGGCAATGGTGGCTCCATTACTGCCAACTGCCCTATTCAATTCATTCTGAATAAGATCCTCCTCGCTATTTGATTTCCTCTCACCCGGGCTTTCTGCGTCTTCGTCGTCAGAGGAGGCTTCTGATACTGCCATCGATCCGCGGGGAGTTGCTCTCGATCGCATCTAAAGGCCCAGGAATTACGTGTTAGTGGCATACAGATTGAAGACTCAAATAGTTCACCCACCCAAGACCTAACGCCTCCAATAAGACCCAACGAATATCCATTAGCAAACTCGGTATGAGGTGACTGGGGCCGAGAAGGAGGCTCGAGGTGCATCAATGCTGGATTATTCCTCTCGTGCTGTGGCGAAAGGGTGTCTCTCGAACCACTATTGGAGGCCCCATATTGGTAGGGTGGAGATGGCCTGGGCGAGGGAGCCCAGTAGTTACGAAACTCGTCTCGCAATTCGCGGCCGGTGGCTGACCAGTTATTCTTGATGGTTTCCCGGAGTTCTGTGACATGTCGTTTTAAATCGAGTTCGTTCTTCTTCAGCCAAGAGACATTAAGTTCCTGGCGGCTGGTGCCGCGGCGGAGCTGCCGCATGATATATTTTTCGTAATCTCGCACAACCCTAGGTTCAAATTATGGGGCATTCGCCACTCGTAATTAGCCTACCGGTAGTATTCTTACATGGCGCCTTTACCACACCTGCATCGCAACCAAAGAAGAATGCTTCATACTTAGTAATGATGTACGTGGTGGAGATTCCCTCAGTTCTCTGGGTGACGAGAAACTTTCCAGCCTCCTTACAAGGACGATAGATATCGTCAGAGTCGGCACTCGCATAAGGTTCATCATCATGGGCAACATAATCGATCGAGTGCTCGGCAAGGAATTCTGGGGTAACAGTCCAAGGTGCATTCTCGATGACCTCGTCTACCCATTTGCAGTGCCGCAACGTCTCCGCCCGTTCTTGGTCCGTAAGAACTGTAAGACCTTTCCGCTTATGTGTCTCGGTATCATTCGGAATACCGACGAGAAGGTAGGTGTTTGGGAAAGCTTTCTTCGCTTGCTCCAGCTGCCGCATGTGCCTATTCGTGGATGTTAATTCCAATTTTGGACTACGACAAGGTTGAAAACAAGTATTGCAGTACTCACCCGAGATGGAACAAATCGAAGACACCGTCGGCGTAAACCCTGACCGGTCGGCCAGTCGGCGGTGGGTTTATCGAGTACCCAGCCGGAGCCAATGGTCCGGTCTGGTGAGGGGTAACACCACCTTCGGCGGCACCATTTTTGCTCGTGCTGCTTCCGATACTCGAACTTGAGTTGGTCCTCACAGGAGTGCCGAGAGACTTCTTCCTACAAGCACCTTCCCGAACACGTTCCTCAATGGTGCTGCTACCTTCGGTTGTTGAGGATTTTTCTCCTTCATCATTGATGCTCGTGCGCCTCTTGACTCGTTTAGTTGGGTGGGTTTCCGGGGGAAGCTTCAATGAAGATGACGCCGTAGCGCTCACTCCAGCAGTAGGAGCCGAATCGTAGGAAAGCTCTGCATCGGCCTCTTCGCCAGAGGTCGGTTGATGGACTTCCGCAGGAATATCGGGGCCACTTCGCGAACCCATCCTTTTGCGTTTATTGTTGTTTGCAGAACTCAATGTTGATGCCATCTTACCTTTTTGAATAGACCTGATAGAATTATGATAAGAGGAAGGATGTTTATTTTATCGTTGAGAAGGGAGAGGGAAAAAAATTAAAATTAAAATTAAAACGGTAAGATAAAAAAAAGAATATCTTGTGTTTAGGGTTAAAGGGGTAAGAATCACGTCAACACCGACACTCGAAATCTGACTCCAGTAGCTCAGTGCCCGAAAACGATGAATTTGAATCGAACGGACGAATATGGTAGAATGATGAGAAAAAGAGTGAGAGAGAAAAAGCGAGCCTTGGAAGATAAGCCAGGGCGAGTAGACCAAATTATACCGGTATTCTTCTTGCCAGGATTGAAAAGGGGAGAAACTTGGTGGTCGTCGTAAAAGTGGTGAGAACCTGATTTTGAGTTGATACAGGCGTCAACACTGCCTGCTGCTCGACTGTCTTCATTCTCACATGTGCTGCGTTCCACAGTAAATACTGTCTCTGCGTGAACAACGATGCCCACACCGTGACCAAGTAGAGAAGGACCCTGGGGGCACCAGTATGCACTGGTTCTATGATACTGGTATCATGCCGGTACTCTATGATACTGGTACTCTATGATATATCATACCGGTACTTTTCTTCAGCTCGTCCATACCATAGTACCAGTATAGCGTAGAATACGGTATGTATGATTGTTCGCCGGTTCAATGGAAATTTCTTGCGGCACAAAAAAAAGCACGCCCTCTCTCACTCGAGCAGCCTGTGGGAAGCCCTTTCCAAGGCACGTTGGCCGCTTCAATTCCTGTCTCGCTAATGTTCAGTATTTGTGCGGCTGTGCCAATCCCCGGATAAATTTTTCCTACCGTACTCGAATATCGTAAAATTTACTTGAGCTGGGTTGTCCGCTACCTTCCCGAGCTCTTTCTACCGGTATAGTGAAAGTGTATATCATTCCGTCATCGAGTGCAAATCCTGATCCGATCATAGCTACATGTGCTTAGGTCAGCAATCTTCAAGATTTCCCCCTTCATCTCACAAGAACCTTCACCAAACGCCATTCAACACATCGTGACTCCATAATGGCGAGGTCTCAGTCCACTCAGCTCCTCATCTTGGTATCTTGCACTCTTTGCAGCGTTATCAGACCTTCCCTGCCTACCTGCCGATATCATACCGCAAATGATTCGTGCCAGTGTCTCATACCACTGCTGCCGCACCAACAGAGGTTCTTCCATTAGCATGATCGACCCGCTCCATCTTCCTAGACAACTGGTTAGAAACGGCTGCCAAGAAGTTGATATACCAAACCGATGTTTAACATTGGCTACGGTACCGGTACCTTACAGCTCTCCCCAAACAGATCCCAGACTCTTTGAAAGTGATACCTTCCTCCGAGTGCTGTGTGAGTACGAGTAGTCAGCCCCTGATGTTCCCCCTAGTCTCCTGAAACGCAAGCACCAACACCAATATCTTGGTGATAGATAGCATCCAGGTAACTTAGGTGATAGCTTGCGATGGATTCTCAAGATGGATTAGTCTACCCAGTCTAGGTTAATCAAGAAGCAATCAATCAAGGTATAGGGTTAGGGTTGTTATTCAGGAACACACTTAAGCCGAATCCCGGCCTCCCAGTGCCCCACCAACTCCATTCATCCGTTCAGCCCACCTCCACCCCACCTCACCGTATTATGGCAGAAGCCAAAATATCTATATTATCGCTTTTAAAAGCGCTGTCCGAGTCTCCAGACACCGTGTCTCCGGAAGATATCACAAAAGCTATCACCCACAGCTTCAAAGATGAGCTCTCGCCAGTGCAAACGGGGGCGCTATTGACAACATTGCATTTTACAAAGTTGGATCAGAAGCCAGAGATTATTGCTGCTGCTGCGAGGGCCATGAGAGCCGCTGGGTTAAAAGTTGATGGGTTGCAAGCAGATGTCTGGGGAGATGAGACTTCTGAAGGAAAATATGGGGGTGGTTTGGTGAGCCTGTTTCTGGGCCAGAGGCCAATGCTGTAGCTAATAATGGATAGGTTGATATAGTTGGCACAGGGGGCGATGGCCACAATACTTTCAACGTATCTACAACTGCCGCGATATTAGCCTCCGGGTGCGGGTTAAGAATATGTACATGCTGCTCCCACCCTGCAACACATTATCGTGAAGTAACAGTTCCAATGTTTCACAGGCAAGCATGGGAACAGAGCCTCCACGTCCACGTCGGGCAGTGCAGATATTCTCACTTCTTTAGGCGCAAAGCTCATGGCTATAACACCGCCCATTGTTACGTCCATTTTCAATGAACCTTCAAAGAGAAACTTCTGCTTTGTTTACGCCCCTGTTTTCCATCCGGCTGTGCGCCATGTAGCTCCCATTCGCCGCGAGTTAGGACACCGAACCATCTTTAATCTTCTTGGACCTCTAGCCAACCCAATTGACTACTCAGTTTCGGGAGGCCTGGAGGCAAGAATCATTGGCGTCGGCAGGCGAGAACTTGGCCAAATCTTTGCCGAAACAATGAAGATTTTAGGAGCTAGTAAGGGAATGGTAGTATGCGGGGAAGAGGGTCTCGACGAGGTCTCGTGTGAACGCAGGACCGAATGCTGGAGGCTGTTGGTGGACCCTAAGACAAATGAGGTCATCGTGGACCACTTTTTTGTTCACCCCACAGAGACCTTTGGAATTCCTACGCACTCCCTCTCTAAAGTTGCTGGAGGCAAAGGCCCTGATGAGAATGCCACAATCTTGGAGAGATTGCTCAAAGGACAAGAGCAAGATGACGAGAAGGCTGTGAGGGACTTTGTACTGGTAAACACAGCAGCCCTCCTCGCTATATCCGGGCTCCTGGGCCCGGTAGAGCGAGTACCCGAGGGAGCAGTCGCGAAGGGTGCGGTCTGGAGGAAGGCAGTAGAGAAGGCAAATGAAGGCATCACGAGCGGGAAAGCCTGGGAGGAATGGTCGAAGTTTGTAAAGAAAAGCCAACAGGCGGAAGGTAGTCAGGCATGATCTTCCCCCCAACCCACTTCTCTTATTACGATCTGCGGTTCTTTGCTCCTATTGACTGCGCAGCGAATCGATTCCTCCGAACCATATACGCATAAAATAGTTTCAAAAAACCCCCTCTCTCTATACTTGATATCGCCGTGAAGACCCCCATCCGCTTAAGTCATCCAGACTATCCCTAGGCCGCCACCGCCGCCGGCGGACTATCACAGGAAATCACTCGAGAATACCAACCTCCAAAACTACATAAGTAGCCTCCCACTGCGCTCTGCCCCACCAACCCCTAGTACAATACCCCTCTTCACCCCTAGTCCGAGCACACATCACATCACCACCTAGCTCTTTCCCGACCAATTCCCTTTGTCTGTACCCAGACCTCATACTCGAGTTGAAATAGAGCGATATCGTCGCCCCTCAAGGGGAAAGAACGACTTACTTCCCCGAGGCCATAGACCCCATCGGCCAGGCCACCACCGCCGAGTGACCAATCCCATACTGTAACCCATATGTGCTCAATTTTCGAAAATACCAGAGGACGACAAAACACCCACTAAAAGGTTCTTGAAATTCGGGAACGAACGGACGAACGAACGAAGGGATGACTCACCCACCTACAAATATATATATATATATATATATATATATGCTAGTAACAGAATAACGCCACACAGCGCGGCGACTTACAAAGTACAAAACCGAAATGTATGATAACACGCTAACGATACCGCGCGACGTGATGCTAGGGGTTTTATCTTGATGCCCTGCTTGCTACTGTACATACTAGTCCGTTTGAGAGTGTTAGAGTGCTGGTGGAGCATCGCAATCTTGGGGATGTGCATTGTACATGGTGTAGTGTAGGTTTGGGTGGTGGGGGCTGGAGGTGCAGTGGAGGTTCTCGGGCGTGAGGGGGAGGGATGGCTTGGGGGGAGGGGGGGGGGTTGAGTTTAGGAATTGGGATCGCGAGGCTAACCTATGTACTTAGTGGTTTTAGTGTTGGTTCTTTTTTATTGTGATAGGTGGCGAGCAGGCAGGGAGATCGACGGCTAGAGATAGAGGAAGAGGAGAAGTATAAATCAGTGAGAAATTCTCGAATTTATAGAGTAATATTTTACTTCTATATCGGCCCAAGAGCACAGGTAGATATTCTATATACAACTCTCAGCAACTCTCAAGGGAAAAGAGAGTGAGAGAGAAAAAAGACATGGCTCCCAAGATCTTTGGCATGTGCTCGCACGGCCGAATTGAAGCCGGACATTTTGCATGGGAATTTCTACCTCAAGGTGCCCGTCTTCAACTCGGTCACACGAGCACAGCGCCGGTCTTCCAGCAGACCTACTCCACTATGACATCTCAACCCCACTAACTTGCGACTGAGCGGGCTAATTAGTACTGGCGCGATAGACTACATTGGCCGCACAAACCTCCCAACAACTACCGGCCCAGACTGCGAGATCATAGGTCTAGTTTGCGAGCAAGCAAAAGGCCGCACCAGTCGCCAAAATGTACCCACACTTCCGCACCCTCATCGGCGAACTTGACAGCACCGCGCCCACACATCCGCCCGCGCGGCCTCGGGCATCGTCCTGCGCTTTCGCAAACGCAGACCACATTCCAGCCGCAAAGGCCATAATCTCCGGGGCTTCCGCGGGGACCGCATACGTCATTCACACCCCCAACACTGAGACTCTCAGACTTTGTTGACCATTTGACGCTGGGGAAACTGCGCAGGATGGGGCACGATACAGAAGAGGTGGCGGAGACTATAATACAAGTTTCCTGGACGAAAGGGCACATACACCGCGACGTAAGCAAGATTGCGGTCGAGGGGAATGGGGAGTGTACGGTAAGGGCGGTGGTTGGGCGTCCGCCGGTGGTTTATGGGCATGTGAGCGGAGTGGGGAACAGGAGGTATTCAGGTACTGTCTTTGGCAAACGAAACATTAAGGAAGAAGGAGACCTTCAGAGTCCAGGAGGAGACGTACGCTCGAAGATGTGCGCATGTTGGTGATCTTGTGAGGTTGTGTCCGGCGCCTGTGGAGGAAGCCGTCAAACGCGGCAGTGGGAGGGCGGTTTGTGATCCCGAGGGATACTATTTTGTCAAGAGTGGTGAAATAGTTTTTTTTTCCCAGTTTCTTCCTCTCGATTCCTCCATTCCCTACGTCATTAAGCCTCCCTTCTTTCACTCCTTCCTTCCTTTCCCCTTCCCTAAAATTCGCCCTGAGGAAGAAAAAAAAAGACTCAAAAAGCTAACGTGATCAACCGACCCTACGAGGTCTGGGGCGAGCTTCTCAAATCCCTCGTGGCGGGGGCGAATGCCAAAGGACTCCTCGAAACAGAATATGCAGCATCGAGCTCAACCGCAAGCGCCCAGTCCATATACTCATACGGACTGCTCCTTCGGGGCTCAACCTCACCCAGCAAAGCACCCAGAGAGAGAGGGAGAGAGGGAGAGAGCTCCGTGGAAGAAAAGCTGGGGTGCAGACATTCAGCGCGAGGCAAAAAGCCTTGGGGCTCCTCTAGCTTTTTGCAAAAGAAAAAAAGTAAAATACCAGTGCGGTTGAGGTAACGTAAGATATTGTGGGGGGAAACCGGGGCGGAGTTTTATTTTTTGGTCGGACGTCGCGGTTGATCGTCGGTTCCAGTCCAGTTCGTCCCATAATGGTTTTGCATGGGGGTTCTTGCCTTCCTTTTTTTTCTTTTTCTTTTCTTCTCCTTTTTTTTCACTCACTCCTCTTCCTCCTCCTCCTCCTTCTTCTCCTCCTACTCCTCCTACTCCTCCTCCTCGTAACTATACCGTGCCATTAGTTTAAAGGAAGGAGTATGCGGAGTTATCACAGAAAGAGCAGGAAAGGGGATAGTTATGACCTTTTATTTATCTGTAAAAGCAGTCCATTAGGTAATGTCCGGCTAAGTTAATGTTTCCCTTTCACAAAGATTGTCGTACCGGTACAAGTACATTGAATTGAATTGGATTCTAAGAATCCCCGTTTGAGTTGCGGCGGCCCATGCAAGAGTGCTGTGCGTGCCTGCTGGTGGAGCCTTTTTTTCTTTCTTTTTTCTTTTTTCTCCTGTTGGTCCTTGGGAAGGAGGAGGAGAAGAGGTGGGGGATGAGAAGAGCAACAAATGCTTGCCATGGGCGGAGTCGCGTCCGTTACTCACTTGGTTTTTAGGTATCCGAGGACTCGCACCAGAAGGATGATATCAAAGATTTGTTGCAATAAAATAAAATACCGGATCGTTACTCAATCTACTCGTACTAGTGCCTCCCCTGCCTCCCGCAGAAAAATTAATTAAATTTTAAGCTCTTCCCTGTTAAGCATTCCCCTCCCTCCTCCTCCATCTCAATCATACAAAATCACTCGTATGCCTAACCGCTGCAGGAGAAGCGAGCACAATGGGGGAAAAAAAGAAAGAAAGAAAAGTTCCTTCCACGCGAGCACCATGTTGCCATAATATTATTATTATTCCTCTCCACCCATCTGTAAAAGCCGCTGCCACGTTATTATTATCATCATCACTACTATCATCATTGAGCGAGCTCTCAAAGGTACCTTAACCTAATAACTAAGTAGGCAGACGATGGATGTTTAAACCCTCACATCACGCCCCCCCTTCCCTCCAATTCTCAGGCCAGCCAGCCCCGTGCAGGATCGAAGTCTGTCTACGGGAGGCGGGAAAAGCCCACCCTACCGTACCCTAGATATTAATGGGGATAATATATCTCATGATAGAACCAAGCCCCCCCCCCCCCCCAACCCAGCAGCAGCTCAGTTTAAAACTTAGAACACACAACCCAGACAGGAAGACAGACAGGGTCTCATAGTAGGGCTTCGCTTACAGAAACAACACCAGTAAAATATCGCAGGAATGGATGGTTGGATGGTTATGATATCATCCGTCGTCCAAGAGCTGTAGTTTGCAGTCACTAATGGAATGTGGCCCCCCCCCCCGCCAGGCAACAGACGAACAGGCGAGCGGCAAAGCACGAACAAGGGTGGGAGCCTATTAACAGTAGCAGATAGGGATATATTTGGCTGGTTAACATGGTGTAACTGTTCCATAACTTCCTGCCGGACCTGGTACAGCAACTCTGCGCATGCTCGAGCACCTGGGGGTAGAGTTGGTCACTGGGTTGTACTAGGGGAGCACAGTACAGTACCGTACCGTATGTGTCGGTGCAGGATTTTGGCGGTGGGGGCGTGGGGAAGTGAAATTCGCGCTCAGGTTGATTGTGGGCCAATTGCGTTCTGCTGTGTTCATTTCTATTGTTGCATGTAAAAGACTGAATTTTTGGTTCGCATTGGCCTCGTATCTAGGGTACTATGGTGTAGGTGCTCGTGCAGTATTAGTACAGAGTTGGGGGTCCCAAGCACGCCTTGCTACTTCTTGCTACTTGCTGTATGGTATTGTACCAGTACCTGTACGAGTACTGTGCTCGTTCAGAGTATGATACTTCCCCTGGCTATTGCAGTCGCGAATTTCCAGACACTTTGGCGCCAAAGATTTGTGCCTTGGCGACCGGCCGGCTTTAGTATTTAAGATGTCCGTATCATACATATGAAATTTGCGAGCACCGGTGTATCATATCTACTCTTGCTTTCTGGCTCACCCGGATCTTAATTGGATTTGGAAGGCTTGTACAAGTACCCAGGGAGATGTTTTCGTACAAGACAGGGATTATCTCGCTGGCTAATTGCCCTTGTAAATCGGACCTGCCAAAGAAGGGGGATTGTTTGCTTGCTCTGCATAGTAATGGGTGGGGGAAGCATATTTTATTAGTTGCAAAGTTGTAAATATAGCAACACCGCAGCTTATGTTGTCCGGGATGGAAAACTTTCATGACTTGCCCCTGGATATCACTCGGCCCTGATGTTAAAATATTTTCGCAAAGATGAAATAAATGATTGAAAGAGAAAAAAGCCTCCCCCGGAAAAGGGCTGGTAAAAGCTTGCTGAACTAAAATAACGAACGAAAGATGGTGGCAGCGATAAAAAAAGCAGTACAGGTCTTTTTCATAAGAAAAAAGGACATAAAGTATTCAGGCCCAAGCACCCGCTAACTTGGGCATTTCTTTATTTTTCTTTACTACTGTTGCTGCCGACCGGGGTTGCGGTGGTTAGATGGAACAAATTCGGACTGCCTCTGCCTCTGCTTCTGCATTTTTGCTTTTAGTTTTTGGAGTCGCTCATCTTAAGGCACCAACAGTGCTTTTGATAATGAAGGGGTGTGGCCGTGCGGTAGCGCCCGAGGGAACTTGTCAAAAGAGTAGCCCCGGTTGTTGCCATTGAGCTCCTTTGTCCAAAATTTGCGGTACTGTACCGTACCCCGCTTTTTCTTTAAGGGACGGAATTCTAGTCCCAGTATTCCAAAATTTCTCAGGCGTCCTGAGTTTACTTTCCCAAGGTCCGAGAGGGAAAGCTGTAGAAAATTGGGGGAGGATAAAAAACAAAAAAAACAATGAAAGGGATCCAATTGAATATCAGCCCATCGTAAAATCTCTTGGTGTTATAGGTTACGGTTAACAGAATTCGGTTGTCGTACATACACCGATTAAATTTCAGTGCTGCTGTGAATATTGTCACTCGCATGCAAGCCCCGTTAGACATTTTCGATCTCATTTTTTTTTCCCTCTCTCTTGCGCCTTAGGGAGCAATGACATGATAGCTGGTCGGCTGGCTGTGACGTTAACAACCAGCCGCTTTGCGCGGAGGTCTTGGTTTTTCCCCCCCGGTAACTCATCCTCGTAATATAAAAGCCAAAGCAGTTCTCCTGTGAAGAAAGGAGCTTGAGAGAACAAGAAATAAGGTTACGTCTCCTGGGAACGAAAACCAAGCGAAGCAAGGTAAGAGGTTTGTAAAAAATAACCTTGTCCTCGTGCCCGGCAGAATACACCCTTCTTTTTTATATTTTGCTTTCTCTACGTTGAGCAAATGCGAATTTGCAAAATCATTGTCTTTATACGGTAGCCGCACTAGGAGTTCGAGTTTGATCCGATGTCGCCCCCCACAAGCGCCGAACAGAGAGCGAAAATCGAGGCCTTGCTCGCTGACGGAAAAATCCCACGCAAGGATATTGGAAAGCATGTTGATCCTCCCGTTTGTTATGGAACAGTAGTGCGCATTCAGAGAAATCTAAAAAAGTATGGCACAACAAACAAACCGCGTCAAGGTGTTGTTGGAAGGCCTGCAAAGATAACTGAGCCCATGGCACAGGTGCGTAGGAATTCTTTTCTTTTCCCCTTCCTTTCCAGAGGGGGATTTTCAATTCCCTCTATTCACGTGGTGCATTTTTCAAATTGTCTTTAGGCAGTGCTGGAGGCCTTGACCGAGAAGCCGGAAATGTATCTGGAGGAGCTCGCCCGAGTGTTACATGATGAATTTGACGAATGGGTGAGCGTCGCGACATTGAGCAGATATCTGAAGAAGGAGGGTTGGGTAAAAGAGAAAGTAAGAACCTGCAGTAAAGAGTGCTCGAAGCGCCATAGCCAAAAACTAATGGGCGGTGAACTTAGGACGGCGAGAATGGTACTCCCCCAGCTCATCCGATATCTGTAGGATCAGGAGTAGGAGCAGGAGGAAATAGAACGACTGAAGCGGAGTCCGTTACCACTGATGAGGGTCAGGACGAAATTGATCAGGCGGTGGCAGCGACGGCTCCTGCTCCTCCACTTCCTATGACCCCGGAGCTCCAGCAAAGGCTGCAGAAACTCAATAACTCAGCCATGAGGTTCTTTAGTGCAACCTTGAGTAAAGATCCCGCAGCAGACCTATCGCCCCTGTTCGAAAAGTATAGAACCCTCTACCCTGCACGTCGGAAGAGGGCACAAGAAAAGTCCACAGCTACAGGTATGATATGATACGCAGTCAACCACCGCAACCTAGTGACAAACTCTAATAATACCAATTAGTCAATGCAAGTCCAGTGACAACCGCAGTTCAGAGAGTTTCCCAGGGTACATCCGATCATGCTGTTCAATGGAGCAGACGACCAGCGCCACAGCCGCCGCAGGGAACAATATCGCCTGGCGTCCAAACGCCAGTCTCACCATTCCCTCAGGCCCAGACCCCAACTGACACCAAGCCCCAGGAATTGTCTCCAACGCCCTCCGACCAGTCCCAAAAATCATGAGTCTCGAAGACTCGGCGGATCGTTTAATGCATTTTTGTAATTGTAACATAGCAGGGAAGGCCTACTCTTGGATTTTGTCACTGCGTACGTCACTAGAGAATTTAGTGATTAGTTATATTTAGTCTTGCGTTTTGTATGTCGAAAGATGGATTACTCTTTTATGGTTCTCACTCCCTTTTTTCTTTCCCCTCCCTCCCTATCGGTCTAATATCTTTCTGTGGTTTTGCGTCTCTCTTAGGATGGCTGGTGACAATCAAAAACGTTCGATACCCAGTGCGCAGCTGTGAACCTGCGCACGCAGGCTTGATCAGAGTTGTGATATTGCCATCGGTTCCCCGAGCGCCTAGGATGCCTTCTGCAGCGAGGGTCCCGTGCGCGAGAAGCTGGGACACTAGTAAGCCCTCTAGGTTTAATGAAATTCAAGCAACACCACCCAATTAGGTGATCTTAACTTGAGAATAAAAGTTTGATATTCTAGCAATTCAGATTGGCGAGTCGAGTGATATGTGGTGTCTGCAAGTTCTGTGTGGAATGAGAAGGTATAAGAATAGAGTACGCATTTTACTGGTTTATGTGAGAGCTATAGACTTTTTTGTGGCCCCAAACGATCGGTGTTAATTTCAGGGGCTTGCAAGGGGGGGAGTGTGTACTCTATGGTTGAGGATGGCGGGTTCTGGAGTATCATTACAGCGACGGCGTGATGTGCAACATACTCCATAATTCCTTAATGCCTCCTAACTTTATTCCCCGGAGGCCCATTCCAACGCCCCAATGGGCTTCTAGTATATTAATTCCAAGTTAGATGCATTGAGGTTTAATAGATGCTTTTTGGGCGCCTACCAAGATGGTCCCATTTTATTTCACCATAAATGCCGTATTTAACATTTTGATAGACAAAAAAGATGCGGGAGTGCAGGGTGGTTGTAGGAAAGAAAGAAGGATAATGAACGATAGGCGGAGGTCCCCAGGGGTATCGTACGACTAATAAGAAAAGAAAAGAGAAAAAATGGTAAAAGAAGGAAACGGCGGGCGATTCTGAAAGTTGACTACTACCTTCATCTTATGGGAGACATAGATCTGGTGTCCAAAGCCGAGACCATCCGCAATAGTAGAGGATACCCCGCTTCGCTGACTGAGCCTATATTACACGTAAACCACATGACAAAGGGAACACATATATCAAAGGGGTGGTAGGAGAGGGGGGGTGGTGGTGCAGGAGAAAATCGTTGCAGCAGAACAGATATCTACGCGTGCTTTGTAAGCCAAATTTGTACTGCCGGAAAAAAAGAGATCAAACAACGCCTTATTCAGAACCAAAACCATGCTAAAGCCTGAAGACAAAAAGAAAAAAGAAAAGAAAAGAGCTAGTTCCCCACTTCACGATTTCCAACCATAGCAAGGACAACCCCACTGCCGACGCAAACCGCGCCAAAAGACCCCCAAGCGAAAATCTGGTGTGTTGGCCCCGCCCTGCTTCGACTCTTCAAGAATATGAATAACCCGATACTTGCAAAGCTCAGCGCTGTTAAAACCGCACCACAAACCTCAAGGTCTAAAGTAAAGTGCCCTCTGCGCCATTTACGTTTGTGTCTTGCTATGGAGGAATTCATAGCTAGAACTAGAGTGACAATAAGTATTACTACCGCACCCCCAAGGCAAAGGGCATACGCAGGGCTTAAGGGAGCGTTGTTTGTCGCGGGCCGTGAAAAGGTGCTGTAATGGGTCCGGCTAGAGCCTCCTGCGCCGAAAGTCCCTACCTCCACATCAACCTCGCTCGAGGACTCGGATGAAGGGGTGCTTGGTTTACGGAGGAGGGGCTTTCTTTCCCCTGGAGTTTTGGGCGATGTAGTGAATAGAGCCTGGAATTTATGGCCGGTTGAAGTAACGCTTTTGCGTATAAATTTTGAGAGTGAGATATCTTCATCTTCGCACTCGTCGTCTGACGTCTCCCCGCGTTTTATGAGTATTGTATACGGTTCTTCAGAGTCTTCATCGTCATTGAACTCGCTCCAGTATCGCTCTCCACTTATGTGCTCAATGGACGATCGATTATTCGACTTCGCTCTGGGTAAAACAGTGGGGGCCGTATGAGAAAACGCGGTGGTCGACGAGTCGAATCCATCTGTAAAGTCGTGAGCCATAGTAGCGGAAGTCCCATTAGAATTGGTCTTGGATGCTGCGCTTGTAAACATCATGTGAGATGAGCTACGCCTGCTGTGGCGTGGCGTATGCACAGGGGTTTTGCGGATATCTCTCTGCAAAGCAGATAACTAGAGCATAAATATGTTAGTAGGGCGGTGAAGGGTTTGTGGGGATAGCTTGTAATTACCCAAAAAGGAGGCGTCATATTTCTAGGCCGGTATAGCACAGACACAGCATGTACGTCCAATGAGAAACCTCTAACGTTTTCGACCTAGGAAAAAGTTAGTGATATGATTATCGAGGGCAAGCCACCGACTTGCTAATGGAGGCTAAGAGTGTAACTAACCATGTGGCTGGTTTCAAGCTCATGCAAAAATGTTGGAACTCGTTGTCCTTCCCATTGAACCTCCAGAACAGCGTGAGGAAATTCACTTCTTCCTTCGCTTCCAAATCCTGGCCCGTCTTCCTCTAGCCCAGTGAGCCAGTTTGTTCCCTGTTGAACTTTTGTCATTTTGATATCCCAATCCAAAAGCGCCCATACTCGGCCCCCCTCCGATGGCTCTGCGAATCTTATCCGCTTCATGAGCAGTTTAACTAATGGTGTAATATTCTTGTGTTTGGCCAACCACTCCTCAAGCTTTTCTACGCCAGTATCCCTCTGTCCATCCATGGTATAACTGATATCGGCTCTAGATGAAATGGATCCTGTGTCGAGCAGTTCTTCAATTTGCTTTCTCTTCATTCTCACTTCCAATTTCTCTTCGTCATGGCCAGCAATCCTATTCAGGATCAGAGCGGATGCGTTGGAAACTACAACCACAGCATCCGAATCTCTGCAACACCACCTAACTTGCCCTGCAGTCCGTGAACATGCTTTGCTAACTTCTGCAACAGTAGCGGAGCTTTGGATATCAGAGAAGCTGTCTAGGTCATCGAGAAGCACAACCCCAATCTCATCGTCTTTCCAAAGAGTCCCAATTGAGTCTTTCCTCGATGGAGATGTTGGGGGGGTATTGTGGATAGGTGATGTTTGCAAAGTAAGATACCTCAATAATAGGACTTGCAACTCGATCAGATGGTCGTAGTGTACCCAAAAGGTCGCCCTTCCCCCACCACTATCTCCCAATGCCGATGTCGCTAGGGCAGTGTCCAAGTAAGCGCGACCCTCCGGAGTAGCAATGGCTTTTTGGGATAAGACGGTTTCAATTGATAGCGCCCGCTCCTGCGGGTCTTCTTGCCCGGTGCCGCGAATCCTTTTTGGCTGGGTCACTATTTGGGGTGGCGGTGGCAGGATAGCAGCAGGGAGGTCAAGGCCATTGCGGATTGCGTTTAATAGGTTCGAAAGCTCTAGCACGTTCTTTTCAAAGTCTACCTTGTAGAAAGCTGTAGGAGATTTCAGGATTGGGAGAAACCGGTTAAGTAAGTGCGATGAGCCAGTCCATTTCTTGTATTTCTTCAAGAGTTTGAGGAACCCGGTGCGTTGAACGTTTACAAAACGTGAAAGGCACTGCACCTCATAGCTCACACTGACCCACACCGTTAGTACGAATCCAATCGTTGGAATTGTCTAAGAAAACAGAAGAATGGATGGATTCACCGTTCGACCTCTTGTTCGATCTTAGTCGAGCGACCTGGCCGTCGGATATGAGGTAGGGCTGTGTCTTCTGTGTCGCGTCTTCGGAGAGCCGCAACTTGTCGTTTGCATCGAACTATAAGGAGGGTCAATACAAAGTTTCCGTCTTGAAATAAGGTATCGAGTGTGCTTGCCTATGCGGCGGTCAACTTCACCAGATTTGCTCTTCACGAACAGGTCAATCTGGGGCACTGTTAGCAATTCGCAACGATTCCCAAAAGCAATGGCTAGTAATACCCTCCCAAGCTGATCTATCAGAATATTGAAGAATTCGTCTTCAAAGTCTGTCTTTGCCTCGGGCGACTTGACAAGTGGCTTTCCAGTGGTATACCGCTTGATCAATTGCTTGATCTCATTGTAGTCAAGGTTATCTGATGACGTACCCACGATGATGTCAGTAAAACTAGCATTCCAGCTGCAGAGTCGGTTGCAATCGTATAGAGAAAGGGAGAGGTACTTACAAGGTAGCCATTCCTGAACGGAACGCTGAGGAAGTGCCTCACCGAACTTCATGGATTATTGAGGAATGTAGGGTTGGAGGAGCTCTAAATAGTCATAAACCTACGAAGTTGTAGGAATTATTTAATTAGACCCAAACGCAAGGGAAGATAGAGTGAAGGAGACGCGGCTCAGGAAGTTGTAGAAGGGTTTAGGAGGGAGGAGGGGAAGGGTGAACGGAAAAATATATACCAGGACCCCTCGCCTTATCATGTACAGGGAAGAGAAGAGGAAGCGAAGGGCAAGAGCAGGAAAATACTTGTAGGGTATTGGCTAGCACGGGAGCAATTGCGAAATTGGGAGCGGCCGCTGCGCAGGGTCAAGAGCAGGGATCTCACAAAATCTCGGGTGCAACAAGGCGGGTTCCGGCAGGCAGCTGCACCTTACTACAGTAGTTTACGCCGGACTGACTCTCAGAAGGGAGATACGGTATCCGCAGTGAAAGAGCAGCTAAACACAATGGGGTGGTGCGGCGCACATAGGATTTTATGTACCCTTCGATTGGGGGGAGGGGGAGGGGGGGGGGGGGTTCCAACCCACAAGAAGGAGAATGTTGATGGCTGTGAAGAGTAGTGGGGAAGGGGGTTGGGGCGAGAGTATGGTCCTATCTGACGAGTCCTTGAAATTGCGTCGCCAATGAAGATGGATATGGGGGATAACAGGGAGAGGAGAGAGAGAGAGAAGGATTTAAGGTGGTGGAGACGATTATTGTGAGGGAAAAGAGAAACCAAGAGCGAAAAAAATGAAAAATGAAATGAAATGAAAAAAGAGAGAGAAAAAGAGGAAAGAGGAAAGAGAAAGAGAAAAAGAGAAAAAGAAAAGCATGAAAGGGAGCAAGAGATCGAGATGCAAATGTACTTTTAAGGCCAGTTCAAAACCATCGTCAAGTACATTGAAGCAGGATTACGAGCAGAGTTTGTATCGAGCACGGCAACGCCTGTTTCCCCCACCTTTCAGGCCAAGTTCGCATGGGCTTGAGCCATATGAGTTGCCGTAGTCCATCAAGTCATATCACCGGTATGTGTAGCTCTCTCTAGTCATATCGCTTTTTTGGTTTTGGTTTTGGTTTTGTGGCTTTGTTGTTGTTCTGTCTTTTTGCGATTTATCTATTTTGGCTTTACCGGTATTCGACGTTTGGACTGGACTACCTACCGGTAGAGGGTACCGCTACTGTGCTTGAGCATTGTCTTGGCACAATTAACGAGATGCCCGGGGCGATGATGGGAATAGAACGCTTCCCCCCCCAACTTCTACCAGTAGGGAGGGACTCGAATAAGGCCGTGTGCTGGGTAGTCCGGACTGTCCTCCTCGAGGAAAGGGGCGAAAAAACGGTGCAAAAAAACCTGCTCTCCTAGGCAAACAAAAAAAAAAAAAAAAGCAACGGGGGCTTACTCGGAGAGGCAACTCTAACGTCCAAGCATAGGTCTGGTTATCCGAGTTTTTATGGCGGCAGACTCGTGGTGTCTGAGTTTCTATTAGCTAAGTTATTATAAGTTATAGTACTGGCTCCCACGTCAAATTCTCCGTAACATTATCCTTGCTAACACCTCCGCTAAACTTTTACTATACATATGATACATCAGGGTACCCATACCACCAGTGAGGATACGGCAAGCCCATTCTCTTGAGCAATCAACACCCTATGGTACATGGAATACCGGTGGAACAGTTTTCCAGTAATTTCCCCAAATCGCTACATTAGTACGACCCGAATAGCGCTGCTTGAGTGCTGGGGCTCTGCATCGCAGAGCTGTGCGAACCACCATGCTGCATGGTGCACCACGTAAATTGTCTTTTCTTCTTCTTCCACAGGATACATTCTGTGATAGCCCTTGACGGCGTGATAATGCATCAGAACAGTCGATATTCAATGAGGGACAGCTCTTGATATCAAACTAGGGGAAATATCAGGTTTGAGAATCCTTGAAAAGTTATTCTGCTCAGCCCAATGCCACTCGCGAGCATACCGTATATTTTCCGCACCCAAAACTCCGACATCTTCATCTATCTACCGGCAGTATCTACGGTAATGATAATGGTGTTTGCTCGGCATCAATTCTTTTGGGGAAAGAAAAAAAAAAGTGGTGTGGAGGATGGCAGGCGATAAGGCGACGAGAAAGCGCTGCTGAAATTTGCAGCAAAGCTGCCCCGAGAAACTCCGGGAGAATAGAAGGAAGAACTTCTTGTACAAAATCTGCCATATCGGTATCTCTGCTCAATTGAAGTAAAGAGAAAGCTAAACAAAAGAAGAAAAGGAAATATCTGTCTTGCCATCATAATTATAGCGTGCTGAAGGCAGGGTGGTTGCGGAAAGGATGAGTTGCAGAAAAGATGAGTTGAAAATGAACTTCTGCATCCAAGCCGCTGATTCCTGCATCTTAATGCAGCCATCAGAAAAGAACGGAGCGTGATCCCTGCGGATCATCACACCATCCTAAATCAGTGGAGGGAGAGAGGTATGCTCAAGAATGGTGATAATCCTCGGGCTTAATTATGATGCTTATCGCAATGGCGGAGCGAACCCAGCCCGAGCTGGTATTGGAAGCTTAGATAGGGTCTTTGAATGATTAATTTGCGGCTAAAGACTGGGCAGTCGATAAGAAAAATAATTTACAACACCACAGGAATCTTTGCTACCGATACCGTTTTCGTGCAGCCTAGAAATTGCAGATGTCTATATTCTGCGTCGTGCGTTGTCCGTTTTGCGGGGTTTCGGCATGGGCCTGAGAATGTGCTGAAGTTGAGACGTTTGATAGGGCAGGTTGGGTTTATTTGGCCAACTTTGCTAGAGCAGGTGCAGCATTGAGTTATAGCCTCAGTAATGGAATACGAGCAGCTGAATTATGACAATCTGCCCACATAGGAGGGTGGGTTCGATGTAAGAAAGAGTGGATGGTTTTAAGTTTGGTGGGTTGAAGGTTTGTGCCACTGTGACACAAGACCTCCACTTAAGCTGATGCTCTCGAGGGCCGGGTAACATATACCGCACTGGATGTGACTGTTTTCCACGCTTAGGGCTTACCCGATTTTTCACCCCACTGAACCTCCCACAACTACATTCTATGAACTACGCTCAACAACACCGCCAACGGCAGCCTACAACAATCGCCATCACGACCTTTTCAGCCATCAACACACTCGACAAAGTTCAAGATGGGAAAGTTAGTATTCAAAATCCGTCCAATTTGATGTTTATTCGCCCGGAGCTCTTACTGACCACTTTGTCTCTCTTTCTCTTTTTCTCAATTCTAGAGGAAAACCAAGAGGGCTCAACGCCGCCCGCAAGCTTCGCACCCACCGACGTGACAACCGCTGGGCTGATCAGTCATTCAAGAAGAGGCTCCTCGGAACCGCCTTCAAGTCTTCTCCCTTTGGTGGTTCTTCTCACGCTAAGGGAATCGTCCTCGAAAAAGTTGGCGTCGAGGCCAAACAGCCAAACTCCGCTATCCGAAAATGTGTGAGAGTTCAACTTATCAAGAACAGCAAGAAAGTGACTGCGTTCGGTACGTTTGAGCTGTTCTCTATTTTCCTCCAGAGCGCGATGTTTGGGTTGTTGGGTTTGGTTGGGTGTAGGGTCGGGAGGAGGATAGATGGACAGAGACTTATTTGCGATTGGCTAATGGTTTTCTTATGGGATAGTCCCTAACGATGGTTGCTTGAACTTTGTCGACGAGAATGACGAGGTTCTCCTCGCTGGATTCGGCCGCAAGGGCAAGGCCAAGGGAGATATTCCTGGCGTCCGATTCAAGGTTGTCAAGGTTTCTGGTGTCGGTCTATCTGCGTAAGAGATCCAGTTCGCACAAAAATGCCAATAATAATAAGCTAACGGAACCGTGTAGCCTATGGAAAGAGAAGAAGGAGAAGCCTCGCAGTTAAACGGGTTTTCTTGGGGCTCGGGTTTCCTTGTTTTCATCTTTCGCATTATGGGTAGCAAAAACTTGGGATGATATGGGGGTACTTTGATTCATTTGGCGGACAACCTGCGACCTAATGTGGCCATGGTGTAAAAAATTCCAATATAATGTGATGATAAGTGACGGAAGTCTACCTCAGGTTAAGGAAAAAAGGCTTTCTGGTCTTTGTTTTCCTTTTAGTGGTTGGCCGCTTCGAATTGGGTTATCACGAGCTTGATAGAATGCAACACTCTTGATATCAAAACCTACTATGCATCCAACTGAATGTGACATGAGACCGAACAATGTTCGCCTGAAAAAGGTCATCATCGAATCCTGGTTGGTGCATTGATGTTAAAATCCGGCAGGCTCAGAGGCCCCATCCAATTCACCCGTGCCACAAAAGAAAAGTGAGGAGATCTACTCCATGCAAGAGAGAGGGAAGGAACGATGAAAACTCCATCCCAATTACCTAGTCTATCGGATATCGTACATTTTATATATACACCCCCACCACTCCGCCCCGGACCACACCACACCACACCACACCTAATCCTCCCCATTGACTCTCTTCCAATTCTCCAAATAAACCTTCCCGTCCAGCGGACTACTTCCCGGAAACTCCCCACGCGTAGGCTCCATCTTTCTCGTAACAAACGGCGTCAACTAACCACACCCCACACCCCCCTCAAAAAGTCAGTCCCGACTCAGTCTATCCACCCAGAGGGAATAAAGGGAGGAAGGGATCAAGGAGGGAAGGGAAGAACAAACTTGAAAACCCGTCAAGTCAGGAACGACATAAGTCCTGACCTTATCCCAGTCGATAATGTACTGTCCGTGCTTAGTGTGTCGACCCATTGCCCCCGAGCCCGTGCCCTTATAGTAGCCGCCGTTGACTTGCTTCGTGGTCAGCTGGAGACGACGGATTGCGCGGTGAAGGAGGTTTGTTGGTTGCATTCTTTTTTTGATCTGTCTCCCCCCCCCCTTGTATGGTGAGGTTGGGATTTAGGTAGAGGGATATGGTGGATCGGAAGATTCGATTCGATTTGATCTGGTCCGATTTGTTTCGGGGGTCGTCGCGAAGTGTAATTTTTTGTGTGCGGAGGCAGGCATGATATAATACAGTAGCGGTGTGGTTGGTGGTTAGTTTATAGTTGTAGGGGTTACCCGGCATTATGGCGGGTGGTGGGGTAGTGTGTGTGTGTGTGTGGATGACATCCCTCGGCATCTTTAGAGGGTGAAGAGAAGTGCATTATTTGTGGTACCGTATCATAAAGTCATTTCTACCCCTTCTTTCGAATCGTGGATTGGACAGCCGTGGTTGGTAACCAACATGGAATCCAAGCCGCCTCTCCATCTCCACTTTCCGGCATGCAAGGCCTGGGGCCTCGTGTTTTCATTTGGAGTGTTTTTGTTCGTAACGGAGCCACGGGTCTGAGGTAAACTGATCCCCTCCATAATATTATTATAAGTATGGTATAATATGTCACCACGGCATTGAATAGTACTCGAGTACAGTACGAGCCTGGCGACAAAAGAAATGGACCCTCACGGGGTTTTTTATACAAAATGCGCAAGTTTAGCCACCCACAATCAGGGTCGACAACAAATTTTATTCTTTAAAAAAGAATTAAAAAAATGGGAGGGAACCACAGAGAATTTAACATAAAATTAACAATTTTTTTCACACTGTTAAGTGCTAGCAAGTAGAGCCAGCCAGTGTGCTTGCAAGGTAGAAATCCAATACAAATTGACTGTCTTGGCAGTGTTTTTGGGCTGTTATCTTAGAACCTTGGCATTCAGAATTCCTGGCATGTTTTTTGTAACCTGATGTTCAAGTATATGAATCTCCATGTTAGACTGTACTATCATATCTAAAAAAATACCTGGTTTTTTCAAATGTTATGATAGCAAGTAGGCACCTTTTAAAAATGACCATTTCTGTGTGGGAAACCCGCTGGGTCCATTTCTTTTGTCACCAAAATCGTACAGCACTCGAGTGCAGTACACCCCCATTCGCAAAGTCCTCGCGGAAAGACAGGTACTGTGGCAAAAGTTTTGGTGGCAAAAAAAAGGTACCAGGACAACTTTTACAGTTCAGATTATGCGCAAAATATTGTACCAGTACCTTCGTTGCCGCCAAAACACTGCCACAGTACGGCCTCGTTCGCAAAGTTCTCGCTGATCGGTAGGTATCTTAGCAAAAGTCTGGGGACAACTCATGTACCAGTACAAGAATTTGCACTTTAGCTTTTCTGCAGACACTTGTACCAGTACATTTGTTACTGCCAATATTTTTCCCAGGTACCTCTTGATCCGCGAGAACTTTGCGAACGAGGCTGTACCTGTCTTTCCGCGAAGACTTTGCGAATGGGTGTGGTATGATACAAGTACCACCTTCCCATCTATCATACCAAGGTATCATACTTGGGCAACTATCACCGAAGCTCTTTCTTACATCATAACAAATTCCACAACCTCTCTCGACATCTCCTCCAGGGTTGAATTAAAGCGCTACCGGCCTATTTACCACAGACCAAAATTTGTGCAGAGTAGGAATGGAGGCGGTGAGGTTAAAAGCAGTCCTGACAAGCCCAGCGTTACATGTTTTAACCCCAAATTATATAATAACATTATATCATATAATAATGTTAATAATAATATAGTATTATAATACTATTATCATAATAATAACAATTATCTTTTTTTTGAACCCTACCAGTACCCTTATTATATCATACCAAGCACGAATATTCGGGGAAAGAGAAGAAGGGGAAAAAAGGCCTTTTGCTATCATTATTTAGGCCGTATTCGGCAGTTACAATAAAAATAAATGCCAATCTTTTTTTGAAAACAGTATACCTCTGGATACCCAAAGCTGGACGACTCCAAAGAAGGATTTAGTACAATAGTCAGGTATCATAGCAGATACTCTTCCACTAATCCCATGCAAAGGAAACCACAGCAGAAGGCTCACAGGTCGCAAAGTAAGAGAAGCTATGAGGTTGCAAGATATTTCCCCTGCTGTCCTGCAATATTTCGCAACATCACAGTTTTCCTTCCTTGGCCAGTGGCCCTGATGCCCCCCTTTTGCTCTTTAGAGTGAGCGGGCGTAGGAGAATCTGCTACCTGACTATAATACCGAATCTTTCTTTGGGGTTGGCTAGCTTTGGGTATCTAGAGATATGCTGTTTTCAAAAGTACTGTAATTTACTTTTATTGTACCTGCCGGACAGACCGCTTATTTTATTTCTATTATGACATCTTTATTTCTGTTTAGGCTCTATTTGACGCGCCACGATGTATTCATAAACAAAAAACTTTTCTCGCTGGTCCAATTTTCGCTGGGGCCAGAATCCCGTTGACAAAGAGCATAAAACAGGGAAAAGGGAAGCTATGTGCACATAGTATCATACCCGCCTTGCTAATAGTTGGAATGAAGACGAAATATCTAGTACATGGGAGGCCTGCAGGTTGAGCTATAACGTTGTAGCATTCTTATGACGTGCCAAACAGTACTCGCGAGTTTGACCTCCAACCAGCTCCATCTCATCCTATCACTCGCATCCCCACTCATTCCGAACGACCACCTCCAACTTCTTGTGGGGGGTCTCATGTCATAATAGAAGACGGGGCTCACCGAAGACCCCGAAACATATGATATAATTTCCTTCCACGAACTCTCCATCTTGCTGGCCATCGAAACATAGTCAACATCTCGGGCAGGAGACGGCAAAACTCGAAGCCAAACCTCAACCTCCTTGTAGGAACCTGTGATCCCGCATGCTGCCTGGCGTTAGTGGCCATGCACCTCCAATCAGACCGCTCTTCTATCTCCATTCCACTCAACCCCAACGGCAGCTATTTGTATTTTGGGGATTGGAACAAGCCACCAAAGGGACCCGCCGGTTCTTGCAAACTTGCTCTCCGTCAGGGGCCAGGCTACATAGTCATCCCGAGGTGGGCGAAAACAGGTATCATTTCCCCTATGAGAGAGAGAGAGAGAGAGGGTATGATAACTCGGTCGGTTTTGTTGCCGGGGAGTGCCTGTGTATTAATTTGTTCATAAAGACTATATAATAGTGCAGGGCGGAAGGACAATATACATCATATAATATCACTCGGTATTCATACATTGGGCATCCAAATCACGCAAAAAGTCACGCAAAAAGTGCATGTTCTCCAGATTACTGTATTGAGGATCCTAGGTCGCTAGCTGTAGGTTTCGGAGGAAGGGCAAGGGGTCGGCGTTGGGGTCGGTGGGGTCGCAGGGCTGGTGGGTAACGATGGACATATATATTATCATATGATAGCTGCAAGGTATGATATGTTTTAGAGAGGGCACATACATGATCCCCGCCCTGGTATGATAAAGACCCCACATAGGTTTAAATTCAGAACTAAATCCATCACAAAGCTAATCACATGGGAGCTAGGAAGAGAGAGAAATTTTAATTAAAGTACAAACATGAAGCCGTCGCGAGGCTAGTGAGACAGGAATTAATCGTGCAGTCCATTTTACCGCTTTGAAGCGGCGCGTCTATGTATGAAAGAAGACAAACTCCAACCCCGCTATTCTGTTTTTTCCAGCTAGGCAGGCCAAAAACCTTTACTGTCTGTAAAAAAGCTACTCGAATCTATGAAACAGCTCCCGCCTCGTAAAGCTACATCCCACCAACCGGACCGTGCATTCCGGGGCCGCCTGACCCTCCGAATGGCCCTGGTCGAAAGTTTATGGGTGCAGCTGAACCCGCGACAGAATTGCCGCCCCAATGTTGTGACTGTTGATGGTTTTGGTACGGCATCCCTCCAAAGGGTGGAGTTGGCCTATCGAGTATAGGGAGAGCGGACTGCGACCTCGTGGTCATCGGGATTCCTCCGTTGATTTGAGGAGTGCTCCATCCATTCCCAGACATAAGGGGCTGCTGCTGTGGTACATGGAACCCCCGATTACCCAATGCTTGGCTACCAACCGCGTAGTTGGATGGACTGGCATAGGGGTGCCGGTTAGCGGTGGCAGGCATAGGAGCAGCCATAGGGGGGCCTGAATGTAGACTGTGGAGAGGGGGCTGAACGCCAAAACGTTGACTGGTGAAATTGGTAGGCATCATTGAAGGATTCTGCTGGGGATTCCCGTTGTGAAAGTTTGCACCTTGCTCTGGATAATATCCATTGCGCGGTTGCTGTTGGGGAAACATGTTTGGCCCGACATGACCTTGGTTAGGGGCAGGAAAAGGCCTATCTGCTTGTGGCGGGAAAGGGCGATTTGCGAGAGTTGGCATGAATGATTGTGGCTGAGGTTGCTGTGGAGGCGTGAAGCTAACTAGAGGGGGTGCAAAAGGGGGGGGGTTGAAGTTTGTAGTGCTTGGATTGAAGCGTGAGCTCCCAGAAGTGTGAGCACCACCTTGGCCTTGAAGTCTGGAGTCCTCGTATTGGGGAAAGTAGTATGGGTTAACGGGAGGTGCTGGGGTTGGCACAGCATAAAACTGAGATCGCCCATGAAATTCGTCCGGCTTTTCTTGCTTTCTTGCCTTCTCGCTGGATTTAGAGGGTGCTGGTGTTTCAGGTGGAGACTCAACAAAATCTTTAAATATGCGAGCTCGAGCTTCCTGGTAAGCCTGCTCCCTTTCCTCCCGAGTGGTTGCTCTTGCTGAGCCATCGCCGGAAGAACTTTCCGATGTTGTCTTCCTGGGGAAACTACCGTTTTGTTGCTCGGGCGGGGTATCTGATCCTCGGTTCGACGTAGACCTTTGCATTATCTTGAAATTGGATTTCGTCCCATTGGCCGCTGAGGGACCGAGAATTGCGTTCGGAAGACGCCTGTCTGAAAGCCGCACTGGTGGTCTGCGCACATGGGTTAGCACCAACCCCCCAGTGGGACGGTGGTTTATACTCACATTCTGGCAAACTGACCCCTGTAGAGGCGAACAGATGTGCCACTAGTGTCTGCGACATGAGTGAGTCTGTAGTATTCAGCCATTTTGTGGGTGAGTAGCCGGTGATAAGCATTGATAGGTGGCATGTCGAAAACATCGGAGCTAGAAAATCTTAGAATGGGATTGAATAAATAAAAAAAAAGAGGAGAAGAGACAGGTCTTAAGCACCTGTTTTTCTCGATGAAATCGATAACATCCTGCTCCAGTTTGATAACGAACAAACGATCCCTCTGATTTTCGAGGGCGTCCAATAGGCGCTGGTCAGGTTCGTCTATCAACATTTCGACACCCGCGTGCGTCGAGGGGGGAGGGGGAATCGAAGCTGATTTTTGTGAAGATACCACAATCACAGGCGAGGCTTCAGCTCCATCCGAGCCGACTGGTCGCTTGAGCACATCGTATCCGTCACTAGGTCCCAGATGGCTAGGCAGAGCTGAGGTATCTTCTGTATGAGAAGTGGATCCCCGGAGCTTAAACTGGATTTAGCAATTGGATCATCCATAATTTTGGTTTTTAGAGTATGGGGAAGCAGGAAGAAGTAAGGGTTGTTGTCCCAGTTATTGAACTCACCGAGGTGTTTGGAGCATCGCCGTTGGAGAACATTAATGTGACTGGTGGAGCATCCGCAGCGCATTGGGACGAACTGTCCCCATCGGAGAGGAGGCTGTTTTTCTCGAGCTTGAGACCGCTAAGGGATTCTTGGAGTCGAGGAACATCATCCGTACTCGAGAGAGATGTTTTGGCAACCTGAGCCAAAGCTTGAGGAGTGGAATCCTCAAGGTCCGAGAGTTGGGTAGAAGAGGAGGAGGAAGAAGAGGAAGAGGAAGAAGCAATTACACCGACGGTATTTGATGGTATTGAGATATCGGCGCAAGCCTGGGTAGCAGGTATGGAAGAATCCACATTGGATCCTTGCGCATCCTGGAGCTGTAAAAACATAGTTGGTGAGCATGGAAGTAGAGAGAGGGAAGGAGTGGCAGCGCATATGTATGATACCTTGGAGTCGACCATAGAATAATTTTGTGGTTGAACAGGTTGAACAGGAGCTAGGGTAGAAGCAGAAGAGGAAGGACTAGACATCTCCACAAGCCAAAGTACAAGAGAGGAAGAAAGACAACGGGATCAAGGACGCTCAAAAGGAAGTGATTGGAGACTGCGAGGCTCCCGAGACATGCTCCAACGGACAAGCTGACATTTGCGTATGCGAAGTTGTAGCAGTCGGCGGGGTTGTTGTGGGGGGGGGGGGAGGGCCTTTAAATATTGCGGTTGCAAGACAGTGGGTGAGGGCTCTTCTTCCTCTGTCTCCCCTTTACTTTTTTCCCGGGTTAACGGTGGGGCAGGGCAAAGGGCAGAGGGGGGGGTTTGGGTGATGGAGGTGGTAGGAGGAGAGTACCGTTGTTGAGCGAGAGAGAGAGGAGAGGGTAGAGGGAAGGGGAGGGAAATGGAGAGAAGAGAGGAAGAGTATTGGGGGGGGGGGGTGAGGGCAGCGGCAAAGTTACAAGTTACAGTAGCGAAGAATCGCGAGCCGATCCAAAGGGTGCTGCCTGGCCTGGTCAGAATTGGCGAATGGGATAGGAAATTCCTTGGCAGAGGCTTCTCACTCAGGAAAACTTGGTGCTTATGTTTATGTCAGCAAAGTTTCTCAGGTTCCTTTCTTTTCCCCTTTCCGCTTCCTTCCTTCCTTCCTTCCTTCCTTTTTTTCCTTTTTTTTTTTCCGAGCAAAGGTCTTGATGCTGCATGAGGTAGAATTGGTAACATTCCTAGAAACGCCGGTCCACAGTAATGAAAATTCCAAAAAACTGCCTCGCTGATGGTGAGAGAATGCGTGAATTTCAATTTTCAAATTCCTTTTTTGGTTGGGGCGAATACAAACAATTCTTACTACTTGTATAATAATATTGTATTCGTAAATTTATTTGAATCAGTATTTTACGGTTGTCTATGGCCTTTGGACCAACGGTCTTGCACTCGTATCACAGCGTTCTGGCTGTTCTATGATCCGATGCTGGTATACCCACTGCGCTTGTACGGTACGGTACCTACGCCCACATCCAGACATGAACCCCATTCTCCCCGGCACTGTTCTCTACGTACCTTCAGTACTGGTATCATACCCGTACTGTAGTTGAACTTGCCACACACCTCACCTCCGTGCTGGGTATTGTCTAGTACGGCACGGCAACCTGCCCTACACTTGCCCGCGCACACGCCACACACATACCATACGCAAGTAACGCAACCCAAACCACCTTTTGTCTTTTAACCTTTCTACTCCATGATTCACCCTTCAATATCCACGACCAAACGTCTAAATTCATTTTGTCCATAGCCTAGATTCTTTTGTGCTTTCTTTCCCCTTTCCTCATCAACACCACTGACATCTCCCACAACAACCGCTTCCGTCATCAATGAACCGTTACAGAGGTCCGTTCTCATCATCGGCTGCCTCTTCTAAAGCGACCCCTACTACACGCTGTCAGAAATGCCTTAAACTGGGTTCGCACATCCTTCTTTCACCTCTTTCGGTATTTAACCTGTTGCTTACCCGCATGCGTCCTCAGGTCACTACAGCTATGAGTGCAAAGCGACTATATCGGAAAGACCGTACACCTCGCGGCCCTCACGTACCCAGCAGTTTCTAAACCCTCGTCTCCGCCAGGAGCTCACTGAAGCTACACCTCCCTCCGATGTTGTGGTTAATAAAAAGAAGGGCACCGCCGACGAGATTCTAATGAAGAATAAGAACGAAAGGGACAGTGCGCGTCCCCCAGAAGTTCGCGGGCGTAAGAGGAGACGCAATAGGTACGCCACACCTCTGACTCTGTTGATCGTAGATTATCAACCCCTAACCTGATAAATAAAGCACTTCGCCTTCACCGGTTCAATCGCGTCCCCGCTCCATCTCCACAGGCTCCTCTTCAACATATTCCAGCATATCATCCGGGCGCTCGCTAACACCTCCGGTGTACTCGCAAGAGAATTCCATAGCTCGTCACAATTCTTCTAGGAGACAGAGTAACAGCCATGCTCGTGATGACCATGACCGATCTGTTCGCAGAAAGTATCGTGATTCTCCCAGCCCCAGGAGAAGGGGTCGCAGGTTGAGTCCTACCGATTCCCCACGGAGGACAAGAAGCCGAACTCCAAGACCAACACACCGGCGCTCAATTACACCCCAGGTTTACAATGACCGGAAAGAATCACCACCGAAGAGCCGCCAGGTGGACGAAAACCGTCCTACCAGAACCAGTCCTTATAGAAAACGGAGTCTCAGCCCCTTCACTAGACGAAAACTTCTTACTGAGCAGATGCAGAGGGTTCCTAAATAGCTACTTATATCCTTGAGCGAGTAGGGGTTTGAAAGCGGAGAATCTCGTCCCATAAACACATTTCGTATCATTACTGGCATTATAATACTTTTTTCTCTTCTTTTTTTGCGGAAAAGGGAGTAGGGGGGTTCTTGAGGAGGGAGAGAGGAAAAACAAAGAGACAGCAACAATTTTACAGTAGTCTAGAGGTCCTATTTATCGCCAGTATCCCATTGAGTTATATTGTACATTATTAATCTGTGGTGTCCTTTTCAACCAAGGGGCTTGTACTATTTGCACATATGCCATGAGCTAGTAAAAAGAAACTATTCCCCCTATGCAACCCATTTCTTCGTTGCATCATGGAGAATCCGCCTCATCCCCGTCGGCATCCTCAGCATCGGTGTCTCTCTCCCTTTCTCTCTCCTTCTCTCTTTCCTGTACTATGGAAGCTACATTTCCTTCAACATCCTCCGTCTCACCCCCCCCTTTCCCTTTACCCTGGCCAATTCTCCTCTGTCGTGCTTCTTCTATCCGAGCTCGAATAATTTTCGCAATAGCAATATCTGTCTTCTGATTCAACTTCTCGAGCTTTTTATCCGCGTCCCTCTTCAAATCCCAATTTGGTTTCTTAGGCTGAAGATTGAACAAATCGATTGGCTTGTCGTTCTTTTCGTCCTCTATTTGCAAAGCCTTCGTAGTCTCGACGATCTTCTTCGCTGCATCCTCCAAGGTCTCCTGCCCCTCATTGGGTGCCGACACAAAGCCCATTTTTGGCGCCCGTGACTCGATGTCATAATTCCGGCCCGAGAGATGAACGTTCGTACCCTTTTCCGGGTTTTCCGAATCGCCCGCTGTCACTGTGACTTCTTGTGATGGCGAGGGATCTGTCAAGGGTTGTTTACGCTTGAGAGACTTTAGCTGTGCGAGGCGTTCTTTGCGAGCGGCGGACTGGGCGTCGAGGGAAGCTATTGATGACATGACGGTGATAAGAAAAATAGGAAAGCACCGAATTATTTAACCTTTTTCTCGGGGTTGGATAGGAGGTGGTAAAGGGGGGCTTTTTTTCTCTCCTTTCCTTCGGAGGTGCTGGGTGTAGTATGAGTTTGCAGGCAAATGGGTACGGTATGGTGTTGAGTCTCGGTTGTCTCTTGGGGGGGCGTGTGAGGCTATTGGAAGCCGGGTAACCTTAAGCCGGGTATGATGCCGGTATTTTACTGCAACGTTGTGAGCGGCTTACCACCCATGGGAGATCATGCTGTAGCAGCTGCGATAGGTAGACTACAATATGTACGGCACAGCACCGCAAGACATTGCAACCAGGCCGGCATGATACCAGCATACTCACCGGCGGACCTGATCGAAGCACGATACAGATATCACAGCCTTAAAGTCCATGCCGCTGGATAGTCGAATAAGGTAGTCAGGGGCAATCGAGCTGTATAACTGCACGCTGGTATATTTTAGTCTACTGCCTCCCGTCACTGTTCAGCTACTCAGCTGGAATCGACCTTCGGGATGGAGGGATGGGGGGTGGGGGGTGGACGATAGTGCCTGCTTACTAAGTAACCGGCTCATGGTCCAGATTACTATTGTGACATGGCTGTTGGCTCTAAACCATCGCCAACAAATTCTATATTCCCAGGGTTCGCTGGAGGGAAACACTCTGCTATCGTAGTTTCCCGGGCTGGTCGACTGGAGCGCGCCGTGCGGTAAGGGTCCGGTTATCGGCACAACTACGATACCTCCAGCTTCTTGGCACTCCACATTCAAAGCCTCTGAAGGAAGGGGAAAACAAGGGCCCAGCATCTCGGTCCAAAAATCTATCGTTCGCACCCCCGATGGTTCCTTAACGAGATCACCCTCAAATGTCACAGTGCTTCCCTTGCCGCATTTCTTCGCACAACAGAAAGCCCATACGAATCCCTTCATTTCTTGCACCGGCCGTGCCAATTGACTGGAATACAATCGGTGTCTCCAGACGACATTTCTCATTTCGAGGTAAGCAAGATCCTCACTGATTATTAACGCTTAGTTCGGATTATTAAGAATTACATTTGCTAACTCGCGGCCCCTAGAATCCGCCACCTTTGTTCCCCCCTCTGGCCGAGCGTACTGCCTTTTGAGGGTGAATACACGGAAACAGCATCGGCCACGGATCGATACTGGGTCAAGCCTGCGAGGATTTGGCATTGGGCTGTTTAGGCGGAACAGCTCAGAGACGGAGAAACTGAAGGAATCAAAGTCTTGGAGCAGCGGGCAGGCGGACCTAAGGCTTCGATGGCGTCTTATGTCTTCGATATCCCGTCTTCTCCACAACCACAGCCAGGAGCAATCACGCAAGTTTCTGAGACTTGTCGCCGCCGAGGGGAGGGATGTAGAGGCGATAGAAAGAGTGTGGAGAAAGCTGCCTGATGGTGATGAACTCGAGTTTGTCAGCAGCGTTGGGACCTTCCTGGGGGAACACTCGTACTGGAACATGTTGAATAGATTTATGCAGTGGTATTGCACGGGGACCCGTCCGCCCGGAAATTCACTTGAGATCTGTGATTACTTCAATGCCATTGTTGCGGCCAAAATACCGACAGGGAGGGCAGTGGAGGACATAAAGGTATCGCAGGATGAGCGCCAGAGGAGGGCAGACAAGCTTATCGCTATGCTACGCCGCATACTTTGCGGGAATAATTTTAAAGGCCGGTCTTATATTGCGCAACCAGTCCTGCACAAGCTCATCCTCAATGCCTCCCTGGATGTTCTCGCGGGGCTTTATGGAGAGCTGCGGAAAGCGAAGCACCAAGTAGGCAGATACACGACTCTGCACTTTGTCAGTCGCTTATCGGATCTGCGAACCTGGGATGAGGCCTTTTCGATTCTGGAGACCTTTGAGCTCGGCCAGGGATTGGATCTGATGGTCGCAAAATCCTGGCATGTCTTCCTAAAAATGTTCTACCAGGCAACATATATTGGACAAGAAGAGTCCAACGCGGTCATCCGGAAGATGCTAGCATGCAATATCGCCCCTACCACCGAGACGTACAATATCTTAATGAGCAAGGCTGTCCGCGAAGGCAATGAAGATACAATGAAGGAAGCGTTCCAGGAGATGCTCCAGGCTGGTCTTAGTCCTACCATGGTCACATATGGGATATTACACAAGCATTACAAGCAGGTCGGGAAACGGGAGGAGCAGATTATGGTCATCCGAGACGCACTGATGTTGGATAAGAGGCTGAACGTGATATTGGCCTCTGACATCCTGCACGCCAAGGTTCTTGCCAGCGTTTCCTACGCGGAGGTCTACACGCAGTTTACTAGGTTGTTTAGGCCAGGCGCATTATCGGCGCTGGGCCTTACCTCCGCGGCGGGGTACCCGACGCTAGAAAAATTGGAGCCAAATCACTACACAATATCCATCATGATGTATGCCTTCTGTCGGGAGGATAGGGGCCTGCGGGTAGCATGGAGGATGTACCGCGAGTACCAGAGAGTTTTGAGAGAGGTTGCCAATCCTCATAGAGCGGTGCTCGTTAAAGCTGGCAGCTTCATTCCGAATTCCTTCATGATGGCGTTCGGAACCCATCAAGTGGGGCTACACTATGCTGCTACTGTAATGGAGGAGATGCTGCAAGAGCGGTCTCCGGTCAAGCCTGGTGTAGTCTCGTGGTCGATACTGCTCCAGATCTTGGTGAAGCGGGGGGATATGGCAGAGGCAGAGCAGGTCATTGACCTGATGACATCAAAGGGGGCGCAGCCAAACGCGGTCACCTGGACCACCTTGCTGAATGGATACCTGACCAAGCATAATCTCTACATGACGGGCCAGATTATCGCGCGGATGTCACAGCTGCGTTTACAGCCGGACCGGGCCACGATCGATAAGCTTACAGCGTACCTGAGTTCCCAAGAGCTGCTTGGTGGGATAAGGTCCATCGAGAAGCCACAAGAGACATAGCATGAGGGGGGAGGGGGTGGATTAGATTTGTAAATTTGTAGATTTGTAGATTTCTTTCTTTTTGGATTGCATCGGACATACACTTTGTGAAGCGACTGCTCCTGCAGACTAGCTTTTCCCTCTCCTATGCTTTCCTCACTTACTCACACTCCCTTTTACTTGTACATCCATTCTCCCGTCTACAAGTGCCGTAATACTAGACTATCATACAGCACTCGCAGTGCAGACCTAGACCAATTACACCACACACCTACTACCGGTATGCAGTACAAACAGGCCATCACATCCCAAGAACTACCACAGTGCCACTACTGAGCCAGCCGCCGAATACACCTCCCCCTAACCCCCTCCAACTCCCTCCTCTCACTAACATGCAACAGCCCCTCTGCAGCCTTCAACCCTCTCTCCGCGAGTCCCAGTGCAGTTTCATACTCCCTAGCATAATACCTCTCCTCCGCCGCAGCTTTAATCTCCAACGCTGACTCTTTACTCTCGGGTGCTAGTCCATCAATTCGGTAATCTAGTCTTCGCGCTGCCTTGTACTCCCCCGTTAGTCCACCGACCGCCCACCTATCCGTAGTCATTGTTGGAAGAGAGGAGAGTACTTGTTTGGTCTGGCAAACGGGTTTCCAGGAGCTCTTTTGTTCCCGGAATGAGGATTCGGTTTGGTGTAGTTTTGCCTGGCGGGCGGATTTAGCGGAGGAGGGTTCGTCGTCGTCGGAGAGGGTGAGGTTTGGGAGGTCATCCATTCTTTGAAACCGTTTGGGGTGGCACGGCAGGTAGTGGGATGGTGCGGGGATTTTCGGAGATTGGGGGGCTACAATTGGGTGAGATAGAGTGCTGAGGCTCTGATGGAGAATGGGGGACTCGAGTGCTGTTGGTGGAGGGGTTGCCGTATCATACCGGCGCTGTACCAGTACAGTATTGTATCATGGACTATAGTAGAAGTGTTCCAGAGTTTTCTTCGGTTGAGAGCTCGGGCTTGGTCGTTGTTTGATCCATGGTGAACCGAGCCTGTTCGGGGTTCTGGCTCCGCCATGGGACTGCGTTTACTCTTATCGTGTAGTACTGACTGGCATCTCCAATCTTAATTCATAGGGCAAGATGTGACGGGGCCACTCGTGCAAGCACCGTGTTGTGTTCATCTGGCACCAGGAAAGTGTGGTATGGTGGTTATAATAACTCGTTTGGCCAATTCACGATGGATGGAGATACTGTAGTTCTTCAGAACAATACTCGAGCACACTACAGGTCAATGGGTAGCGTTGTTGGCACGACGTTACCAGAGTTTGTGCCATGGCACAACCCTCCAAATCGATGTGCCCGGCACGGCACAATGTTGTGCCCAGGCAATATATGTACCAATAAAATGACTTTGTAAGAAGAAAAAAAGGAGAAACTCTCTACAAGCCCAATTTACATTGAATATCCCCCATTTGCATCCTTGTAAGTTCTCACTGGGCTGAAGAACTCCAATATTTGCTTCCTCAATTGCACAAACTGGTCTACGACAATAGAATTGTTCAAGGTTGTGCCATCGGCCAATCTCACCACACTCTGGCACATCGTTGTGCCGTGCCGGGCACATTGGCATGGCACAAGGCACTTCAAGTGCCAACAACGCTATCAATGGGTCCACTACAATAGGGGTCCAAACGACCAATGACGTCCCGATAGACCCTCCACGGTAGCAAGGTTCGTTCAGATGACCAGATGGGGTGGGTTCGAATGGTGGTGGGGATTTGAACCAATCAGTGCTGGCGGTAAATCTCCATCCCCAACATATCCAGATCCCACCCAAGGTTCAAGGACCCCCCGTGGCAATACAGTAATGATACCCCAAGCAACAGATATCGTATTAGGAGGGGACAAAATTGCCGTCATCACTAGACTGGCGTACCGTAACCACGATCAACGTCACCCATCATACCGGCACAGTGCCTATCGTACTCGAGTACCTGCCTCTGTCAAGATCACGCGTCGCACCCTACCGCACTTGGTCTACTCGTACCATGGGCCCCAATGCCAGCACCGGCCAAAACGTCACTCACATTCTGCTTGTACTCGTACGGCACGGTGGTCCAAGTTAAGCATAAACCCGTGCAAACAGACAAACGACAGACGACAAACGACAGACGACAAACGAATCCCGCCCCCCCTCTCTTTCTCCCTCTCCATGCTTACGGCTAAAGGCCTGATCGGGTGCTTACGAAAACCAGTTAATCACCTTGGCCCTGTGGTGTGGAGTGAGCATGTCGCCTAGAGGCTTGGGGGGGGCGATGGAGGAGAGTGGGAGCTGGGAGTGAGTGGTAAAATATGCCCAGGCCTGTGTGGCGAGCGTGTTGGATTTAGGTTTCTGCCTGACAACACCGTCCCGTATCAGCCGGTATCATACAGTACCGGTATGGGGTGGCAGGTGCTATAGGCGGAAGTTACGTTTAGCCCTTGGTCCGCCTTACCGTGGTATCCGCCGCTGGGGACACTGGATATTTATTGAGCCTCTGCTCCTAGTGCACGGTAGAGCACGGTACTGGTGCGGCACATACCGCACCGCCGTTCTTGTACTCTACAGTAACTTCAAGCTTGTAGCTCGGCCAGTGGACCGTGTTGGTAACACCACCCCAGATCTTGGCTCCCTTTGAATGGCTCCTACGGTACTATGTGCTGGGGATTAGGCTTTCGTACAGTGTCCAAGGTTCCTGATCTCAAAGGTGTTGCCTGCGCTATCCTTTCCTCACAGAGTATCTTGGTCTACTGTATCGCAGGGCGTTGGCTCTTCGTGGTAGGGCTTTCCCTTCCTATCTTGAGTGGGCATTCACAGAACACTTGTGCTATCGTATGTCGACTGCTGTGCCAGTAGTCCGCCAAGGCTCTGTGGTTTTGAACTGGTCGGATCTTACAGTATCGGGAGAACATAGAAACTCTCAACCATCATCATCACCAAGGTTTTCTCTGCCGGGATGTGATTGCAGACTGAGTTGCCGGTGGTCGGGCGCAATATTAATATCATAGTCGCAGGCTCGGGCAAGAAGATTCAGGGAAGGCAGGTTGAGGCCGTTGTTCCTTTGTTCGTAGATAGAGGCCATCTCGCCAACAACGGAGCTTTATTACGGTACCGTAAAAAGTACTAGTGCTGTGTGTATGAATGTATTGTCTGTGCGGTTAGTCCATGATACTACTGTGCTGGTCCGCACAAAGCACATCATATATATATAATGTCCACAAAAAAAACACTTTGAATGGTCCGAGTGCGCTTCTACCGGTATTTAATCTCAGGCCTCCTTTTGAAGCCTTGATACGGCTTCGGTTGCTTCGCTTTTTGGCACCGGCAACCCGTCTGCCCATCTACTCAGCATCACAATCACCTAAAATCGCGGAAAGCGTTCCAAGTGCGGCTGCATTCTCTTCTCAACGGAAGTCAACCCAAGACCCTCCCCCATCCCATCCATCCCTTGGTGCTTCTCTTCCTCCTTCTTCCCTACTTACTCGCCTTCGCCCTCTTTCCTCTTTTTTCTTTACTCTCCGAAATCTCTTCCGCTCGCGCTTCCGCCACTCTAACTCTTGCGCCCAGCAAAACGATCATTTACCCTACATCGCTTTTTCCCTCTTGTCTTGACCACCTCCTTCCCTTGCCGCAACCCCTACCCACCTATCGTGCCTTACCACAACCAGCATCACAAAACCCGAAAAGAAACAATAATAAACCCCCCCCCCCCCCCGCCAAAACACGAAAAAATAACAATCATGGGCATGCCGGTGTGGAAAGAACCTGCTGAGAAAAGGGATACCGATGCCGTGCTTGATCCTCGTCGTGCGGCCGTGCCTCGTCGTTCGGCACACAGTCGTCGAATCAGATCTTCCCAAACACTAATGAATCTTTTGCGGGATGACTTTGCGCGAGAGACAAACGCCCTCTCCAGCATCACAGTAGGTGAGGGCAGACGTGAGCGCCCTTATCCATGGAGCGAGTTGAGTGCACTCCCAGGTCCCGTGCCCGACCCAGAGCGCGCTGGATTGCGCGTGACACTAGCCGATGCGGAGACTAGAGCATCGTCTAATACAACCTCAGGCAGAGGGGGTATAAGAAGAGTTCGCTCGCCTTTACCAGTATTCAGAAATGAAAACAATCGGTTACCTTCCTCTGCTTCCGATACCTATACCCCGCGCTTCCCCCCAGCGTTCCCGGAGAGGCAGCAGGAGGAAGAGCTACGTCGAATTCGCACTCATTTTTCCCTTCCCACGGCTGCCTCCTCCTCCTCCGAGGGCAGCAGCAGCAGCAGCAGTAGCAACAGTACGGCTTTGCGCCGCGCTGGTGCCGAGGAAGGTTCTCAACGCCCATCCCAATACCTTTCTCGTTACGAATCCTTTATCGAGGAGGCCGAGAGTGGAAGGCGTGATGAGCTCTCCTATCTTCCGGGCCCTTCCTCCAGGCGCTGGTTAGAAACAGATGGGTTGGGGGATAGAGAGCGTAGTTTAAGGTCTATTCTCCCGCAAATGTCGTTTTATGATGCCGTCGGACTAATTGGCTTGAACGATAACAGCCCTGACCCCGGTCACTGGGAGTTGGTCGCTAATGGCTTAGGATTTCAAGCAGCATGCGACTTGTGGGAATCTGATTCGGATGCTGATGGCAACCCTCTCGCCGGTGAGGTGATGTGGGATCCTCCACAGGATCGCGAGGAGGCCTTCAGGATACGTCGTCTATTCTCCTCCCGTAATGGGGGCATCGACCACTTAGTTGGACGTCTTTAAGTATCATTCAGAAAAAAAGAAAAAAAGAAAAAAAAAAGAATCTCAAAAACATGGTTCTCTCTTTCAGTTTCTTTTCTCTCTTTCCCTTTTACTCTTTTTATCAGGGCTCATTTAGGTTTGGGGGTTCTATTTTCCTCTTTCTTTCATTATGTCTGTGCGCTATCATTCCGTTCTTTGAGTTTTCTCTCAGAAATAAGTATCTGGGCACGGTATGGTATATTTCAAGGTGTTGTTTCTTTCTTTCTTTCTTTCTTTCTTTACCCTTATTGTTGCTTGTCTGTTTTCGGTTATTCACTTGGCCCCGCTGTCCTCGCTTTTTTCTGGTAAAGAGTAAGGCTTGTGCTCGCCGTGTTTTTGCTTTCGTGTCGAACGGAAACTCTGTTGGTGGTAGTGGATAGTTATATAGACAAACTTTCTATTGGGGCATTTGTCTATGCTATCAGAAATCAGAAAAGCAATTGCGGGCACAACTGGTTACGGGCTTTTAGACGTGTATTCCTGCTATTGTTTCTCTTTATTATCGCGGCAGAAAATGATAACATAGATCATGTTCCAAGAGAGTGATGTGATTGTGGCCTATCTTGGTGCTCCAACATGATTCTCGCCGGTGGTATTTGGTGTCCCTGTTTGGTGGTCAGTCCTCCCGGGGGAACAGTGATGACCAGCAGCTCGAACCTGAGCTGCTGTACGGTCAGTACTAGTACTTGTACTAGTGCGGTTTCGGGTGATAGGCTGTTAATTCAACAAACTTATCCCAGCTAAACCTAACCGGAGTCCGCTGAAGTGACGCCTAGAAATTATGCTTCGCTCTTATTGGAAAGTTTTATTATCTTTGTGTATGGAAGGGTGTATTATAGTAGAGAAGATATGAATAAGGAATTTCTCAAAATTTTTAATGGTGATTCTACAGCCCATTGGCTATCGTATCGTATCGTATTGTTGTGTTGGCTTTTTACTCGCGTGAGGGCATTGCCTTATCGGAAGCCTCCTTCTGAGGGCATCGCTGCTGCCCCGGTGCTGTACTCGAGTACTGTACTGTGCGGCACAAGTATACTCGTAATATCATACTCGAGCACTGTGTTGAAGATCCAGAGGCTTGGCCATACGAGTGACATCCCACACCAGGCTCTTGGCATTAATCCAACCCACGGCGCCAAACATCGAATTCCACACCCAAGACTCCCCATCACCATTTCCGCTTCACCGTTCCCCAATCGACCACTAATTAGAATGGTCCCTCCAATCCTCTGGCGGTGTCTACGAACATGCATCATCCACCCACTTAAGCCCCGACCACACCTCCACAACTTTGCTACAACCCCACCACTCTCCGCGAAGCCATTAAAACCTAAGGGCCCCTCCCCGTCGTCCAAAATGAAATCGGGGATACAGCGCACCCAGTCCAACAAAATCCGCATAAAGAAGGCGCCCATTGTGACGCAGAAGCCCGCCTACGAACCCGGCCAGCGCAAGGAACTGCGAAAGCGCATCGTCCTATCCAACACTAATGCCGCACAGGTGGTACTGCCGGCCATGGCGGCGGACTTGATTGGGAACGAGGACGCGGCCGGGGCGATATTTGCGCTTCCGAGTGGGGAGGAGGACACGATTGTTGATCAGCTGAGAGCGTTGGAAGCCTTCCAGACGAAGCAGCATTGGCCATTCTTCCATCGCCCGTGCACCCTTTTCCGGAGGGAGACGGTGGAGGTCGGAAGACTGTTTGAGAGGGCTATGAAGCGGGAGGGTGCAGGAGAGGATGGGGGGACGAATGAGAGAGCGATATTGCATGGGTATTATGGGTGTGGGCGGAGCGTACTCTTGCTACAGGCCATGACTTGGGCGCTGCAGAAGGACTGGATTGTTATCACTATTCCGAATGGTGGGTTCCCGGATCGTTCCTTTTGTATGGGGGGGTGGAGATGGGGTTGTGCTGATGGTGGGGCAGCTCAGGATTTGGTTATTGGGCATACAGAATATGAGCTCGAGGGTAACACGCATCTGTGGCTGCAGAAGGCGTACACTACGGATCTTCTGAATAGGATATTAAAGGCCAATCAGAAGGCCCTGAAAGGAGTTGGATTCCCGTTTCCCTGCCACTCGAGGCCAGTCGCCACTAACTCCGTATTGCTCCTCAGATGAAACTTTCACAAAGCTATCGCCTGGGGCGAACAGAGGAAGTCCAGAAAGGTGATGCAATGAAAAAGGTCTTGGAAACTGCAGTTCTGGATCCATCGCTTGCTTGGGATGCGTTCAATGTTCTGCTGGGAGAATTGGGTTTGCCAGGAAGGTAATTATCAATACCCCAATCCTTGCCTTATCACTCCCGATGGCGAAGGATAATCGGATGTGAAGAAATTTTACTATCCAAGAGCGCAAAACCCGTATAGATACTTCCGTTGCCTTCCTTCCGAGGAATATTTTCGACCCAACCTCACCCCCAACACGCATTGAACCCGAGGGCATATCTGCTAACAAGTTAATTAAAATCTACTAGCCCCCCGGTACTGTTCGCACTAGACAACCTCAACCAGATCTCCATTCCAAGCAAATACCGAGATCCAGCTTTCAATGTGATCCACTCTCACGATCTCGCCCTTCCTAATACATTCCTCGCGTACTTGTCCGGCAAGCGTAGCTTCTATAAAGGAATCACCGTCGCCGCAACATCATCAAAATGCTCTCGAACGCTAGCCCTCGATGCAGCGCTTGAAGGCCGGGAAGTCGACCCGTACGAGAAGCTCGACCCAAGAATTGGGCCCTCGATCGAGGGTGCTCAGATCATCCACGTGGACAGTCTAAGCAAGGAAGAAGCAAAAGCCCTCATGGACTACTACAACGAAAGCGGCATCATGAAGGACCCAGTAGACATCATGACTTTCAACGAAAAGTACGCAGTGTCGGCTGGTAATCCGAGAGACCTGTTCAGCACTTGCTTACGGATGAGGCAGTGAGTGAGTGAGTGAGTGAGTGAATGAGCATACTTGGTAACATAGCTTTTTCTGTCTACAGGTTCTGAAAAATAGAGAACAAAACAGTTGTATCATGTTCCGTGCCCCCCCCCCCTTGGTATATACCGCTACCATGAAGACGATAACCTCCATCTATCTATCTATCCACCCCTAGCATAGTCCTGATCCTCAACACTCAGAATAACCCGATGGGGCTTAAGCCCGTTCGCAATAAGGTAATCCCCATTCGGCAAATCGTTCTCATCAGCCCTCTTCGCCGCAGCCTCCCGCGTATCCGCCAATCCGGCCTTCAAGTGTCTAGCAATCAATCTCTCCCTCGCGACTCCCCGGTCCACTTCCACAAACCACAGCTCGTCAAAAAGCCTTGCGATATCACCCCACACGTCCGTGCCCATGCTTAAGTAATTCCCTAACCCTCTCCACATACGTTAGACCACACCTAAGAGAATGGGAAGGGGGACGGGGGGGGGAGTGACCTTCAAAAATAAGTACCCGCTGCGAACTCAATATCTTGATGTCGTCTTCCACTGGGTCCTTAATAGCGTGATCGAAGGACGGAGCATATATTATATTTTCCTCCTCCCTTAGCGGTGCCTTTACCCGTTCGATCAGTGATTTTAAAGATACAGGGTCGAAAGTGAAGGGTGCGCCGCGGCGGGCATGCGCTTCGACGGGATCAGCCATTGCGGAGAGGGCGGCGCGGGTTAAGTGGTAGCCGTCCTAGCCATCATGAGTCTGTGAATATAAAAGAAATTGCGAGGGTGGTGCAGTGGGGGGAAAGGGGGAAGAAACCATTGGAATCATAGCTGCTACTCCTCCACTTTTTGATACGGCGTTTAAGCCCTCTGAGACCTTTTTTGCGAGCGTGGTCTTCCCACTGCCGGGGATCCCGGAGACGCTGATTAGGAGGCGATCTCCGGGCGGGAGGGTGGAGAGCTTTTCTATAGTGTTGTAGGTTAGTTCGGTATTGTGACTTGGTATGATGGTAGAATTGACTGGGATATTGTGGTGCTTACGATTGGTATGCTCGACGAGCTCCTTGATAGCTTGCTCCATTGTGGGGGGTTGTTTGGTTTGGTTTGGCTAGACTTGTACGGTGAAGTGCTTATCGGTTGGCGGCGGGGTCGTGGTGGGGTTAAGTTCTGTTTTGTCGCCATACATACTCGTCGTGTACGGTACTCGAGTACTTGTAGGTATCATATAGGTAGGCATTTGGTGCTCTACTAGCGGGGTTCTCCGTTGACGGGCGCTCAGACCGTGTAATCATACTTGCTACTTGTTACTTAGTACTCGAGTACGGTACTCGAATAGGACACAACCTCTTTCTTTTTTCTTTTCACAAGGGCAGTTCTTTACAGCGGCCGCCAAACAACGGACAACCTTCAACATGATTGATCTGGGCCTCAAGAGGATTACAAGACTGGTGCGGGATCAGGGAAAGTTCCCCTGGAGAGCAATTCACGTGAGAGATTTACCTTCCATCCATCCATCCGTTCATTCACTTGCTCAGCTAAATACTAACTGGTGTCACTAAGGTCGCGGGAACAAACGGCAAAGTACGTCAACCGAGTGATCGCCCATGTACAAACCTACAAACAGACTAACATTGGCGGAAAAAATCAACTTCTGTTACAAGTAGGGCTCCGTATGCGCCTACATATCCTCCTGCCTCAAGTCATCAGGCATCCCGAGTGCGCGCTTCACCTCACCGCACCTGGTCGACCGCTGGGACTGCATAACCCTCAACGACGCCGTGGTCAGCGAGGAACTCTTCTTGGTAACCGAAGCCGCGATCAAGAAAAAGAACACGCAGGAGAACATTGGCGCGTCCGAGTTCGAGATCTTGACGGCGACGGCCTTCGAAATATTCTCGCGGGAGAAGGTCGACCTCGCCGTCATCGAAGTGGGCCTCGGCGGCCGACTGGATGCAACGAATGTTATCGAACCGCCTATTGCAGCCGTCATTACAAGGATTGGATTGGATCATCAGGCCCTCTTGGGATCGTCGCTGGAGGAGATTGCAAGGGAGAAGGGTGGGATGATTAAGGTTGGGAGTAGATGTATTGTCGATGGGACGAATGAGGAGAAGGTGCTTTCGGTGCTTGGGAAGATAGCGGAGGAGGTAGGGGTGGAGAGCTTTCATGTTGTCCGTCCGGAGGTGGTTCATAATGGAGAAGGGGGCGGGAGCGTCTGCGAGGTCACGACGGAGGCATTTGGAAGACAGAGGTTCGAGGAGTTCCTTGCGGGGAACTACCAACCGGCGAATCTATCCTGCGCTGTTCATGCCCTTTCTTACCTTTCTAAAGAGTACCCGTCCATCACTGCGTCAACGGTTCTTGACGGCGTTAGGAACGCAAGCTGGCCCGGAAGGATGGATACGGTGGACCTATCACATCTGTTTCCTGGGCAGGGGAAACGAATTCTACTTGACGGGGCACATAATACCCAGGCGGCACTTGCTTTGTCAGACTACGTCACCAAAGAGCTGCGGGCTGGGGGAGGATTTGTATCCTGGGCTATTTCTGCGTCCAGGGGGAAGGACGTTAAAGAGATGCTGAGGAGTCTGCTACGGCCTGGGGATAAAGTCGTAGCGGTTGAATTCGGACCTGTGGATGGAATGCCGTGGGTGACAGCAGCGAGTACGGGGGACATCATTGGCGCTGTTGGCGAGGTATTTGGAGAGGAGATCGAGGCTGTTGATGGGGGGAAGGATGTTCTTGGGGGAGTGAAGATGGCGTTGGAACTTGCTGGTGAGGAGGGGTATACGGTTGTTGCGGGGAGTTTGTGAGTATCCCCTCGGAGGGGTTGTGAGTTGGGTACTGATTACGGGGAACAGGTATCTTGCGGGAGATTTGATACGGCTGCTAAGGAGGGCCGAGAAGGAATACGAACGATAGCAAAATCGTAGCGGAGTCCTCTTCCTAGTTCATATCATACCTGGACAATCTTGAATGTCGGTGGTTTTCTCTATCCCATAGTCTGTCGGGTGATGTGCCCGAGGAAACTAGTTAAGAAAATACCAAATCCGACCAAGAAAACCACGAGATCTGGGAAGCATCCTTCCCTAACTGGAAATAAATTACTGAAGGTTTCAAAATGAGACCTGATCCACCGGTTTTTCTTGGGCGCACTGAAAAAACCAAGAGATAATGATTCGTTGTGATTTATCATACTCCAAAATGAGGTGGTCAGTGTTGAACCAACCGGTGATGAACCGAAGAACATCGAACAGGTTGCTGCCCCACTCCCTCTTTGTCTGTCGAATTGATATCTGGGTCAAGAGTTCGGGGTGATATAAAATAACCGAGTCAGGGTATTCACCCGAAGGCCGGCGGTCAAGCGTTCGATACAAGTATTCGTGCCTCTCATCCAAGGTTTGCCTTCCCCATTTGTCATAGTACGTATTGGTAGTTCTTTTCTACTGAAGAGGTACTTGTATCGTATCTAAGTGGTGCAAGACTTGATATACTCATATATCTGTGGCCAGTGAGCATTGCGAATGAATTGCCGTTTCCAATATGTAGCAAGGCATTAAACTTAGTATGGAAAGGCTCTTGTGAGGAATTTTGATTGAATTTGATGAGAGTGAACGTTCTTGGTCACATCTACTCAACCCTAATCCTCCTGGTGTGCACTGGTTCTACACTACTAGTACACTCTATCCCTCTTTGGTAGAAAGGAACTGCCAATACGTACTCGAGTACAAGTACTACAAAAATGGCGAAGGATGAGATCCAAGCACCAGTGCGAGGTCCGGCAAGAAATTATGAAACAGTTATTTAAGGTTAACCAGCCAAATATATCCCTGCTTGTTCCGGTTAATTGTTCCCAACCCTTGTATCATGAGTCAGTTAACAATTCAGTTACTGTATCCAAGGTTACCCTCTTCCAATGCTGCACATCTTGCCCCGCGCACAAACACCCCACGAAGGGGGAAAAAAAAACAAGAATCCAGTCTTTTCTATCCCAACATCACATACACCGTGCGATATGCCTGCTCCAACAGCTCTCCAAAAACAAGAGACGGTCACCGAACCGGTTCCAGAAAATATCGGAGGTAATTGATTTCCATCTTCCGCCAATATCTCGTTTTCTTGGTCCTGACTGCTTTTTCTCTCTCTTTTTCCTTCGTGCCCACAGACGACGTTCTCATCGATGCTTCCGCTTCGTCGGCGCAGCCAGGAGATACTGTTGTAGTACCGCAGACTCCTAAAGATGTTGAAGGAGACGGTATGCGGATTGACGAGGAAGGGCGACCTAAATTCAAGCCTGCAAGTTCATCAGTACGTACTTCCATATCACCAACAACTATTTCCAAACAACTGACGAATGTCCTCCCCCAACAGAAGGTATTTCAAAAAGGCGAAAACCGTAAGGTTCCTATCCCGCCACACCGCATGACGCCTCTAAAATCCTCCTGGCCGAAAATCTACCCACCCCTCGTCGAGCACCTAAAACTCCAAGTCCGCATGAACCTTAAATCTAAGGCCGTTGAGCTCCGCGCCTCGAAGGAAACAACCGACACTGGAGCCCTGCAGAAGGGCGCTGACTTCATCCGTGCCTTCGCCCTCGGCTTCGATACCGATGACGCAATTGCGCTGCTGAGGTTGGACGACTTGTACATCGAGACTTTCGAGATCAAGGATGTCAAGACGCTGGTTGGGGAGCACTTGGGCAGAGCGATTGGTAGAATTGCCGGCAAAGATGGGAAGACGAAGTTTGCCATTGAGAATACTACAAAGACGAGGATTGTGCTGGCCGATTCCAAGATTCATATTCTTGGGGGGTTCCAAAATATTCGCATTGCAAGGGAGGCGGTAGTTAGTTTGATTTTAGGAAGTCCACCGGTATGTCATTTCACCTTCTTGTTCCTTTCACTTTGAACAATTGGTGGGATGCTTGTATACTCATGGAATATCTGTATAGGGCAAGGTATATGGCAACCTTAGAACTGTCGCTGCGAGGCAAAAAGAACGGTTTTAGACAAGGAGGATTTCTGGATAAACAAAAGCTTTTTTCTTCTTCCCCTTTCGTTTTGCTGTTTGATGCTTCTTACGGTATTCCGGGTTCCCTTGTGGCGCACAGGCTGATTGTTGGATTGGGGAGATTCCATTTACGTCTTTTATTAAGTGAACTGGGGGTTGAGTTACGATAAATACGATAAATACTATTTATACTTGCTGGGTATCTTTATTTCTCTGGTCCTGTCATGTCGTGCTCAGTGTGCATCGGTCAACACTGTTTCACGTGCTGCAACCGGGTTGAACTTCCCTTTATCCCTTTTTCTCCCCTTCTCGCCCTGCAAGTGTTCAGATTTCTCAGCTCCCCGGATAAAAAAGCGGTTCTGGTGCGATAGACTACGGCACAGATAAGATGTCTGTGGCATATAGCGAAGGCAATCGGGTTTTCGGGAGATTGTAGTCTTTGTAGGGTTCCCATCCTATGCTATAGGATTGAGGCCAAGTTTGGGCAGAAACTTTGCTGGCAAGGCGCACGAAATTAGCCCGACCAAACCATTGGTTTGTTGGATTATTGTAATCTTGCTCTAGATAATACAGAGAGTATTGGGGGTGGATTGGTTAGAGCCGAGTTGGGAGACGAAATGTAAAACATCTTCAGCTTGTCAGTCCACGCTAGGCTCTTAGTTATGTCTTGCAATCTATCCGACAGGTTGGGATTCTCTTCTATCACCCCCGCCCGCCGGGGAGAGAGGGGAAGTCGGAGGCAAGGGATACAAGAGAGTGTATGCGCGCAGTCCAGGCTATGAAGAAGAAAAAGAGGTGCATGTTTGTTTCGAGTGTAGGAAGGAACTGGAGGACCACAGACAGCCAAAGAAAAAGAAAGAGAGAGCCAGGAGAGAAATGAACAAGGAGAGAGGAGAAAAGAGCTCCTGAAGAGAAACTCCACAGGCGTTTCAGACGTGTGTCCTTCGAGCTGGCTGGCAGAGCCGCAACCCTTCACGCGAGCATCTTCAACTTTCTTTCCTCTGCCGCCGTTCCTACTTTCTCATGATACCCGTACCTGCTACCTTACCTCACCCCGTGCCTACCCTACATTCTTAACCAACTATCTCCCTCACCCTCACACTCACCCTCTATCCTCAATTCTCTCTCTCTTCCCTTTTTCCGCTGTATGTATGTACTGGCAATGAAGGCACTGTTTCCGCTCGCTCAACTCCACACCCAGCTGCTGCTCATCTAAGTGCACGATCGAACCGAAACCCACCGGCTATCCCGCTACAAAACTTCCCAAAATGCCGACCCTCACTCCCCTCCCCGTGCGACAGAATGGCAGAACGATAGATCGTCCCCGCACCCCCAGTCGACCTAGTACCTCCTCGTCCTCAAAGGAGAATGAGTCCTCGTCGAGTACCTCTGCTCCTCTACCCTATGTATGGTTCCAACTTTTCCCTGGGGGTTGTTGTTGACGGATGAAATGAATTGCGGTGATTGTGGTTGTGGTTGTGGTTGTGGTGGTGGTGGATGCATCAACGAGGGGGAAAATGAGAGCACTCTTTTGCTGATACTGAAGGGAGCTTTAGACTTTAGGTGACTGTCTTGGAAAGGGCGCTTTCGGGTCGGTTTATAGGGCACTCAATTGGGGGACTGGGGAGACTGTAGCTGTCAAGCAGGTCAGGCTGACAGATCTCCCCAAAAGCGAACTTCGTGTGATCATGGTGGGCTATTTCTCTCTCTTGGTGGTGGTGGTTGTGCTATCCAGAAGCTGCCCAACTAACCTTTTGTTACACACTCTCTCACGCACAGCTCGAAATCGATCTCCTTAAAAACCTAAATGTGAGTTTGCTCGAGGGGGCTCCCAATTTATATCAAAGCCTTTCCTGACGTCCAGAAGCATCCGAATATCGTCCAATACCACGGATTCGTTAAAACCGCCGATTCCTTGTACATTATATTAGAGTAAGGGCGCTTGCCTTCTGTTCGGGGTCTGTTCTATCGATCACCTTGACTAACTAGAGTGTTAGATACTGCGAGAATGGCTCCCTCCACAGCATTTGCAAGAATTTTGGAAAATTCCCTGAAAACCTGGTTGGACTTTACATGACTCAGGTTCTACATGGGTTGCTATATCTTCACGACCAGGGTGTTATACATAGGGATATCAAAGGCGCAAATATCTTAACAACTAAGGAGGGATTGGTTAAATTGGCGGATTTCGGGGTTGCCACAAGGGCCACTGGCCTTAGTGATTCATCTGTGGTCGGGACACCTTATTGGATGGCCCCGGAGGTTATTGAACTGGCGGGAGCTACCACGGCATCTGACATATGGTGACACCCCGTCGGAAGCTTAGGAGGGGCTATATGGAAGCTTACGGGATAATAGGAGTGTGGGGTGCACGGTTGTTGAACTGTTAGACGGGAAACCCCCATACCACAAACTTGCTTCGATGCAAGCACTCTTTAGAATCGTCAATGATGATCATCCCCCGCTTCCTGAAGGTGCCTCTCCGGTTAGTCATAGGAATCGCCATTTTCGGGACGGCGGCAGAGACTGATATCATTCATTTTTAGGCTGTCCGTGATTTTCTTATGCAGTGCTTTCAGAAGGATCCCAACCTTCGGGTATCCGCTCGGAAGCTGCTTAAACACCCTTGGATTGTTACTGCCAAACGTGCGGATTCAATTGTTCGGACACCAACAACGAAATACGACGAAGCCATTAAGAGTGTCCAACAGTGGAATGAAGCATTAAAGTCACCTAATGCTGGTACTTCAAAAAAGCCGCTCCGAAATCCCATTGTCAGTCCTACACCCAGAAGGTTCAACAACGACTTCTCAGCTGCAGCGGTAGCTCCCGGAAAGGGAGGCCACAGGACCTTTTCAGCATCACGCAAAAGTGAGGCCTTTATGTCGCCCGAGAATAATGGTGAGTACGCACTGATGGGTTTCTATGGATTGAGCCGCTGATAGAAGTTGCAGATGACGATGACGACAATTGGGACGACGACTTTGCTTCAGTTATATCACCCAGCGTCCTCCAGCTTCCTCGTAACAGGGCTCTAGAGAACCAACATTTAGGAGTTGCGCAATCATCTGAACGTCTTAAGTCTTTCGCATCCAACGATGGGGCCAATGAGAGCTGGGACGACAATTTCGAGGGCGATCTCACAATCAAGAGTCCTCCATGTGAGTAGCTGTTTTATGGTAACCCCAACACCGGCGCCCCAGCTGACATTGTTTAGTGATGTCGGATTTCGATGATGACGCTATGCAAACTATTCGACCTTACTTCCCTCGACGCCAGAGCGATCCTGTTCTTGAATTTGATCATGATATACCCAGCCCTCCCATGCTTCCTGTCAAAGAGAAGCAATCCATGCCGCCACCTCCTTCGGTGTTGTCACCATCTCCCACCAAGTTATTGAGGAAGAAGCTTGTGCTCCCATCTCGACATACCTCCCGCCCCGCTTCGATTTTCAGGGAGGATTCCTTCGAAGACTATTCTGATCTAGCGCCACTAAACGAAGCTAGCTTTGCCAAGAAGGTTGACCTTATGAAGGTAGTTTTACATTATTGCACTCGAATTCTACATATATATTGATACTAACGAGTCTCGTTTAGAAGGATGCCTCCTTGAGTCCACGGCTCTTTCACCCATCCGATTTGAAGAGTCTACCACGCTCTGCCCAACCATCGCAGAACGGGAGCCTTAGCCGCCAAGATTCTATCAGTGATATCAAGGATGTCCACAAAATGCGTAGAACGCGGTCATCATTAGAGATCCAAAAGTTCGCGGAACCAGAGGGAGAAGACGATTACTCGGATATCTTCGGGAGCGAATGCGGCACTGACGAGGCTGGATCGGAGAGCGGTGATGAGCAGAGTTTGATGCTAAATACCAAGTTATCTAATAACTCTTGGGTAAGTTTACAGGATCCCGCTTTGGATCATTCGCCTCTCTGACTGAGTGATAGCTTGGTGACGAGGACATTGACGAGGAGGACCCTTTTGCTCAGTTGGAGGAAGGGTTTGACGAAATGGGTTTGTCACCTTGCCCAATAATTGGGTAGATCCTGAGTTAACCGTCATTTAGATCTCGAGGCGAATATAGCCAGGGATAAATATGCTCGCCTTTGCGTCCAAGTTGAGAGTTTGGTCAGTTCATTGAAAATCACTCAGTGTGAGGACGACTTGGATGATATTTCGTCACAGTTGGTATAGATTCCCATCCATTACCCCCTTCGCATCCCCTAGTAGGCTAATGGTCCCCAAGATGGACATCCTTTCGGAATCTCCAGAAACGAAGGTCACCATTATCAGCGCTCACGGAATGTTGCCAGTACTAGAAGTATTAGAAAACTGCACAAAGCGTGAGGTTATTTTGAAACTATTAAAAATAATGAATGCTGTTTGTCTCCCTGGCTAGCCCTTCCCATATCACCTGCACTCACAATTGGCAGATCATATTCGACGATGTCGAAATTCAGGAGAATCTATGCTTTGTCGGTGGCATCCCAATTATCAGCAAATTTGCCTCCAAAAAGTATCCAAGCAACATTCGGCTTGAAGCTGCGGCCTTTGTGCGGCAAATGTACCAGACCTCAACCTTAACCTTACAGATGTTTGTGAGCTGTGGAGGTTTGAACGTTCTTGTCGAATTTTTAGAGGAGGATTATGATGCCCAGAAAGACCTAGTCCTCATCGGTGTCAATGGAATCTGGAGCGTCTTTGAGATGCAAGGCCCAACGCCTAAGAATGATTTCTGCCGCATCTTTTCGAGGAGCTCTGTCCTTCATCCGCTATCACTTGCATTAAACCACGTCCTAGATGAGGATGGTGAACTATCGCATCTTTGTGCTGAAAGGATTGTGAAAATATTTTACCTCTTTTCACAGGCGGAGAACCACGTCAAGGAGGTGGTAGCAGACCGAATTGTGCTAAAGAGTGTGTTACTCCATTCCTCACTGCTTCATTTCTTCGGATTACTCATCTCTTTTTTCCGGTAACCAGGGGTTTTGAAAGACTTGAAGCGGATGATCCCCCACCACCAAATCGTCATGCTAAAGTTCATTAAAAATCTGTCAATGCTGTCAGCTACGCTTGACACATTGCAGAACTCTAATGCGATTGAGGTCCTCACAGATCTTCTTAAGGATAGCTTGAATGCTCCTCACTTCAGAGTAAGTGGTGAAACTTGTGCTGACGGTATGGGGACTAACTAGAAGTTCTGTAGGAAATCTCAAACCAAGTTTTAAATACCATGTACAACCTATGCAGATTGAGCAAATCTCGGCAGGAAGAAGCAGCACTCCAGGGAATCATTCCGTTATTGCAAAGAGTTGTTAGTACTGAGCGCCCTCTGAAAGAGTTTGCGCTACCAATACTTTGTGATATGGCCCACTCTGGCAAGGTTTGTAGGAAGACTCTTTGGCAGAATAAAGGTCTTGAGTTTTATATCGGGCTGCTCTCCGATCAATACTGGCAGGTCACTGCTCTGGATGCAATCTTAGTTTGGTAGGTCTCCCTCGGGCCAGCTCGCAGGATTCGTGTTAACAATGGTTACAGGTTACAAGAAGAGACTGCCAGAGTCGAAGACAAACTGCTAAGTGTACCATTCACTGCAGCTATAATCAACTGCTTTAGAGGATCGAAAAAGAAGTCCTTTGAGAATATTCTGGAGCCGCTTCAGAAGCTATTACGCCTGAGCCCACAGCTTGCATATGCCGTGGGCAGACCAGAGTTCTTTGCCCGGATCCTTGAGGAATTGACTCATAATAAGCCTGTTGTCCGGCTCAATCTTTTGAGAATTCTACGAACAATTTGTGACGCTAATGAGCAAAAGGAATTGCTTATCCGGCAATATGGAATGTTCCAGACTATCCAACGTCTTGCAGACAGAGATGGTGCCGTTCTGGTACGGAATTTGGCTGGGGAGTTAATAAAGCTTTGCCTAGAGAGGGAAAAGAAGAAGAGTCAGCGTCAAAGCAGCAGTAGCCGACGCCGTCAGTCCAGTTTATCATCTTCAACGTTTTCATCATCCATACCCTCTTCGTCCGCACCTACACTTCCTCGTCACAAATCAGATCTTGTGAATATGTGGTCGTATGAGAAGGAAATAAGTGATCGAAATGCGGGGAATGACATGCTATCAGAAATGAGTGGTAGCCTTGGCTCCAGTAGGTTAGATGGGAGTGATCGGAGGCAAAAGAGAACATCCAGCGGCTCAAGAACATCAAACAAATATGTTCCACGCCGGAGCCGTACGAGCACAAGCAATGTCGAGCTGCGAGGTTGGGAGTGACCTATAGAGAATGACGGATTGTGCATGACATGGGTAAACAAGGATTGTGGCTTGTACTTCTATGCCATTATTATGATACCACTTTTCTCCTTTTCTTTGCTTGTTAGGATACTATGCCGTATTTACTTTGACTCCCACATAGCCGAGCTCCTCTGTTCGATTTCCTTTGGCACCCTTTTTTTCCCTTTCTTTCTATTTTTTGTCTTTACTCTCGCATTTTACTAAGGTGGACGTGCATTGGGATTCTCCGGTTGTCTCTTTTTAATCTTCGCAATTTGGTAGAGCGGCAGGTTGGGTAATTTTCTTGTATTGTAGCAGCGGGGCTGGCGGGGTCGACAGGGTGCTTCTAGAGTTTGTGTGCCTAAGGTCTGGTGAAAAATATTTCTGAGTTGAATAGGGGATATCACGTGTCCGGTGTTGGGGAAATTAGAACCTTTGCGTCTTCTGAAGGAGAAAAGGCTTGTTCTAGTGTAATGATATTCAAGTAGATTATACATTCCCGGGTATGATATGACAAATAATAATGAGCATCCTGTCTTCATATCGGACTCGGGTGGTCCGCTGGGCATCCCACAATACAACGTAAACGAGTGAGAAGCGATGGTGACCTAGGAAAGTGTAGGTGCAGTTTAATGCTTCAACTGCAATATCTATAATATGATACCATGTTTCTGATCTCCTGAAGGCCTCCGTCCTTGTAGTCCGGGGATAGTGGGCACGGTACCGCTGTAGACATTCGCGGGCTCGAGCACTGAAGAGGGTATGTGGGAATCACTCGCAGCCCCTCCACAGCACAGGGTTGCCACATGCGCAAGTCGCTATGATATTATACCTTTCCATGGAGCCTCACATACCAAATCCTGTCCTCCTTCACACCACCTGGAAGGATTGTAGATTTAAAGAGCAAGTCCAATTCGGCTTCTTTTTTATCTATGCTCTTAACGTGTTGAGTGGCTAGAAAGTGGCCTTTCTAGCTGATGTCAATATTCCAATTATTTTCAAGAAGGTAGGGTAGCGTTGGGGAGTTGTCATTTTGGAGGTGACCTTGTTCACCGGATTTAGAGTACTGTAAGAAGTGGTGTCGGGTCAAGGGTTTTTAGTGCTCAGGGCTTAATTTACTATGGTACATATGTACCCGAAAGCTAGTCTACTGCTATGCCAGCTGCCAATGAGACCTCTGCTTGCCCGGCCAGACACAGAAAATTGATCAGTGGGCCAATCACGTGAAAGTATAACTCAATATTTTTGCTCTCTGGTTGGCAGGTATAATAAACCAAAAACCTCCTCAAAGGGGTACTTTACATCCAAGACATCGCTTTCGGAACCTCATCGTAAAGGATGACGCTTAGTGCAACCCGTACCCCACACTCTTCTTCCTCTCTCTCCCGAGCCCTCAGTCTCCCCCCATACCGTGGTCAATTGCAGTCGCTAACCTAACGAACCAACACTAAACGCCCCGCCAACAACAACCCCCCACCAAACACCACTCCCACTCCCACTCTCCCACTCCCACTCCACGCTCCGCAATCAACCATGAGCACAGCAGCACCCCCCCCCACTTCCATTGCCACTCCGGAAAAACTATCCTCCCTGAGGGAGAACCTGATAGAGCTAAAGCAGGACCGCACGACCTATGTGAAATCGCATGATGTCGTTAAGCATTACGATGAGCTTTGCGAGGATATTGGGAAAATTTATGACGTTGGGGAATTTGAGGAGGGCTTTAAGAGGAAGGAGGGACCAAAGGAGGGACAGACTATAGGTATATAGCTTCCCCTCACCTCCCGCCCCCGCAACCCGGATTGGGGAGACGACGTTTGAGCTTTCAACATTGACTAACAGGTGGATGGCTAGAACGCGAATTGGCAGAAGATTGCTTCATGTTGGTTTCACTGTTCTTCCTCACCGTCGGAAGGAATAATGAGCCTCCAGCTGTGTATGTGCACCTCGTCGGCCGGTAGCTTATGGACACTGATTGGATTTGAAGTTATGCTCCAAGCATCATTATCAAAGTAAGGCATCTCCAGCTGTGTATCCCTCCAGTTATCTACCTATACCGATATATCTAAACTTGCGAGACTAACTTTCTTTCCCCCCGTCAATAAGCGCCTTTTAGAACACCTCGCCGAGTCCGCCCACTATTCGCAGAAGGATCTAGAAACGATAGAGCAGACACTTAATAATATGCATGAAAATGTCGAGCAGGGCCGCCCACTTTACAATCCGTTAATAATTGCCATGCTCCACGCCAAGATTGTCGCTTGCCAACAGTCGCTGATGGTGCTCAAATCTGGGCTAAGTTCTATACCGCCGGAAATAGCTCATGTGCATCAAAGACTAGTGAGCCTGAGGAGGTGCATTAGAGCTTGTGAGGCTAAGCCTAAGGTAGGTGTTGCTAGAGACCGCCCCGGCCACGGCTAATTATTCGTGATCGGACTGGTCAGTTTCCTGCATCAGAGGTTATGGGATATCTAGTGACAATCAAGGAGATCGACGCTGCCCGGGTTGATGGAAAGTTTGTTGCAGAGGATGGTTCTATTCCTTCTGAAGGGCAGGATATCCTCGATGGGCTCTTACAAACTTGTTACTTAATCATTGATGAAGCATTGAAGAGGTTCGATATGAGTTGTTAGGAGCGGAGAGCTTTGCTAACGATATATGAACTATCAGACAGGGAACTATTGCGCCCGGTCTCAAGCCCTTGGCCGAGAAGTTGCTACAGACGAAGTCCCAATTGGAGAAACTTGAGTTGACCCAAGCGTGGTCACTGCGGGAGACCGATCTCTACGACTTCTACAAGTTAGTCGCAGGAATAGACGAATCCAGGAGGGACGGGAAATTCCTGGATTCTGAAGGGAACATTCCCGAGGAAGGGCAGACCGTACGCCACCAGTTACTCCTTCCATTAGTTGGGAATTGCGATTCTAACGTTAGTAATTTATGTCTAGGCTTTGCTGTATATGGTTAGACGATGTTACGCGCATATATACAGCCTCATCAGCTCGAGCGAGGCAAGTTGCCCTGTCATGATTATGGGCCATTCCTAACAGTCCCTCGAATATCTAGCCTGTCAGCGAAGCGCTGATACCAGTCTTTAATCAATTGCAAACCGTACGGCGTTGTCTCAAGGAGGTCCAGAAGTTTGGTATTCAGGATGACAGGGAATTATACCCATACAGCATGAAGGTGTGTCAAGCCCTTTAACCAGCCCCATCCCTGAGCAGGGGAAGCACTCTTATTGGTGGCCCAGCCTAACTAATCGGATGACACTAGTTGGCTTCAATCGAGAATATGAGGGTAGATGGCAGGTTCATGGTCGGGAACGATATCCCGGAAGGTCAAGGAAGGGTCAATTCGTTGTTGGCTGAATGCTTCGAGATCTGCCATGAGCTTAGAACAAGTGGCCAAACCACTGGGAGTTAATAATACTAGCGCCTAATCCATCCGCACTCCAGAGGATTGAAGTTCATCTCCACGTCTGTCTTTCTTTTTGTCTGGGCTCGAGTTTGGATCATGTAGATAGTGTTTGTTAACTTTTTTTATACGGATATCAGGCGCTACAATTTAAAAAAGATGGCTGTTAATTGAGCTTAGTATGTATGATAAGGTCCGGTAAAGCTCCGCTCTTTCTTACATATCGCAACATCATTGGAGATCAACCCGGGGCCCGGTACAAGTACTGTACTCGTGTGCTGACGGAGCACTCGGGCGCGGGCCCGCCCGATATTCGTAATCCAGGGAAACAAGCCGACTATAGTCGGGATGGGAGAGGGAGAGAGAGAGCCTTAAGAGAGCTGGGTAGAGAAGAAAAACTCCCCGAAACGCGAACGGAATTTCGTCTGGTGAGGTGGGCCACTGTACCACACAGGGAGAAAGCCCCGAATACCAAATCATATACGGTAGGACGCGAATAGACAAAGCACCTCTCTGCTGCAAAAATAACGGAGGGGGGGGGGAACGCAAAATGAGTGAGAATGAAATGAAGTAAATAACGGATGATAAACAAAAGAAGTATAATACATTCAAACTGCCCAATAAAGTACTGTACGACAGGTGCCCTATCACGCCTCCCTCCTCAACTGCAGTATCATACATACAAGTACCGTACTGTATAGTACGTACGCACTGAACGGTACCGTGCGGCACTCCCTCCCTCCGCCTGACCACCAATGACCACTCCGGGCAGCGGCTCCGACGGGGCGGGGACTCGAATCAATTAAAATGGATTATACACAAAGTATAGCATGATATTTCGAGGGCTGCGGTATATAAGTACAGTAACCTGGCCTTTTCTTCTTCTTTCCTTTTCTTTTGCTCCTTTTGTTTGCTTGTTTGCCCGCTTTTATTTTCTGTTGCCCCTTCCTCGGGAGTGAAATTGATGGGGATCTGAAGATTCTTTGATTTACGACGTTGTACTGTATTGTACTGTATTGTACTGTACCTTACTGGTATGATGTCGACGGGGTAAGGAGGGGAACGAGGGAGTGAGGGGGGTGCAATTGGCGGGGCATGGTGCCAATACCGTACGGTACTGTGCTCGCTGAATGCGGTGTAATACATACCTTGAGTGAGTGAGCTCAGTATCATGACCAATATGGTACCGTAGTGTACCGTACTCGAGGTCCAAGCTGTGCATGCGAATATGTGGTTGGTGGGCCAGGTTGCGGATGATGGTGATGATGAATAAATTCATGCTAGCTTACTCTCCCAAGGCACACACTTCGAGGACTTTTAGCTCACCGTGCGACACCTAAATTTACCACATGCGAGTGATTTTTGTTCCTGCGGCACAGGATTGTCACTGTACTAGTACGAGTGCTATGGTCATGAAGGACGAGCTTGCTTGCAGTTTGGTTTGGCTGGTTGTCTGGATGCTTTCTTTCTTTTCATTCATTCTCGCTCGCCGTCTTTCAGTGTGAGTACGGCAGGATAAGTCTTGGACGCTCATTGAAGTCAACTGCAGTTGGGTAAGGGCCGGGAGTTGTGCATACTATACCGGGCACTGTGCTCGTACTCGTGTGGTATGGTACGGTACATGCCGGGAAGTTTCTCGCTCGCTCGCTGGCTAGACACGGGGATGATTGATCGATAACGTGTAGGGCACTTTTTACGGACAACCATGGAATATGGGATACCGGTATGGGTGAGGGGGGGGATGTTACAATAAGATATACAGATAACGGAATATCGTTGAATGGCGCAGCGGCCAAGGTGACTTTTCCTATATTATGGTTTTTGAAAAAGGATATGTATGTATACAGTACTCGAGTACGGCAGATCGCAAGCCGCTCCAGATTATGCAGACCTCTTGGAGGGGGGGGAGGGGGTTCCTTGTGGGTTGTCGGTTTTGGACAGGGTTGCTTCTCTCTCGTGGTGGAGTAGCGATGATACTCGTACAGTCTTCAACGGGTGTACCGGTAGGACGAAAACCGCCTGCTGACGAATAGGGGATCGAGCAAGAGCAGAGAGGTATTTTTTTTGTTACCCTACTTTGAAGGATACACTTTTGCCTGCCAAATACACCCTTAGTTTTCATCCAGCCCCCCCCCGCTGAGGGCTCAATCGTGGAAGCACTCCTCGAGTTTCAGGAATGAGCCGATGTGCACTGCCGCTATCTGTGTACGGGGAAGTGAACTCTATTCTCTCAATCACGAGGCCGCATACCCTAGCCGTTTGTTGTTCACTAGTTTTCTATTCTGTACTCGTGTTAAAGGGTACCGGTATATAAGTTCCCCTTGATTCACAAGTGCCAAAGGGCATTCATTGTTCTATCCTGGGGCACGAGGATAGGTGTCATTGAGATTCCCCCCGTCTCCAATTCCATGAACGAATGGGTGGATGAAGAGAGACACACCCTGGCTAGGGGTTTGGCTTGCCGTTGGAAGCCGCTGGCGTGAAAATGGGACAGAGAGGGCTGGTGGCTCGTGAGTCCGTGAGAATGGTTGCAGGTAAGGTTCCAGCCGGAGCGACCCTAAACCAAACCAACCAAACCCCAATCACTAGCCACAGACAGAGACGCGTACGCAGCGCGGGAGGGAATTGGGAAAAGAACACCGGGTTTGTACGACCCTTCAATGGGAAAAGGGTCTCGACAAATATGGGTGGGAATAAGGAGGAGGGAAAAATCATTTTGATTATTGTGTAGAAAAAAAAAGAAAATTGCCCTAAGGACGAAGCCTCCTACTGGATCTGGAAGCTGGGAGATATATATCTGAGCTGATTAAGGGATGCAATGATTCTTACCTGACAATTGTTTGAAATGACTCTGCTGGGAAGGATGTAATCCCTTGGGCTAACTCTGTGAGAGGTATCGTGGTCTGTTCTTTCTTTGAGGAGGAAGTTCTTAGGTATCGAAGGAATACATTTCTTGGTCGGATTTTTTATATTCTATTGGCCTTCATAAGATGACTTGGTATCTACCAGGTTATTTTATTTTTCGGGCAAGATTACAAGAATGAGTTAGATATTTGCACAGTGGAAGAGGAAATGGTAAAAGACCATGGTGAAATACCGAGAATTAGGAGGACGGGGGAAATATAGGATATTATGTACGAGATGCATCATTAAATTTGTATCAATTTGGATGATGCTCTACGAAGCATCGAGGCAAAATTGTATGGAGAATGAATGAGTTGGAATGGTGTGTCTGTTGCGGTATCATACCGGTATGTAGGCAGCAGCAGCCAGCACCTGAAGCACCACCAGGCAGACCAGCCCCCCCCCCCCCCGTTCAGCTGCGGGCCAAGGCCCCAGCCAGCTCTCGCCAGCCAACCAGCCCTCCGTTCCATCCCCTTCTCTTCTTTCACCAACAAACCTCATCCGTCCACCACCTCCGTCTTCCCGAGCCCTCAACTCACTCTCTCACACTCAACCACTCTCTCATCTCTCACTGCTTTACTTCTCCACAACAACCTTCTCCGCTCTCTCTCCCTTCCCTCATCCACCCCCCCAAAAGAGGCTTCTCCATCTCCAAACCAAAACCCTCTCCCTCTACTTACCCGTCGCTCCCCTTCTAATACTGCTGTTGTTGTTATCCACCTCCCTCTTTATTCGTTTCCGCCCACTCCCTGGACAAACAAGTCTGCAACCATCCCCTTAGTCAAATCTCTTTAGGCAACATCATTTAGTGAGTATCATTCCCTAGCACCTCAAAAAAAACTTTGATCCCTTCGTGTTTTTCTAGACAAGCCCAAGTTCGGGAGGTTAATGGCGGACTTGCACTTGATTATCCTGACATTCCTATCGTTCCCGTTCCTTGTGCTGCTGCTTGCCGACCGCTACTTTTACTACGTTTTCTTTGTATTACTCTTTTCTAACCAACATCCGCAACACTTTTAGAAATGGCTGAAATCAGACGCAAGTTGGTCATTGTTGGTGACGGTGCCTGTGGGAAAACCTGTTTGTTGATGTGTGTTGCTTATTTCTTCCCTCCATCCAATCTGACCCCGTTTCCAAACTACTGTTTCGCTAACAACGTGTCTAATATTACAGCGTCTTCTCCAAAGGAACCTTCCCTGAGGTATGCTTCGGATCACGTAACCCGTCTTAAACGATTGGTTATTCGTATCCAAATTTTATCGTTAACAAATGTTGTCCATAGGTCTATGTCCCCACCGTTTTCGAGAACTACGTCGCCGATGTCGAAGTAGATGGAAAGCATGTAGAGTTGGCCTTGTGGGATACTGCAGGGCAAGAAGATTACGACCGCCTGCGTCCTCTCTCTTATCCCGACTCACACGTCATCTTGATTTGCTTCGCAATCGACTCTCCCGATTCCCTAGATAACGTTCAGGAGAAGGTACATGGCCCCTTCATACAAGTGGATACCAGCAAGTGTTTGGTTTACTAACTCGGGGATTCTGTTGGGCGCTACAGTGGATTTCTGAGGTTCTTCATTTCTGTCAAGGTCTCCCCGTTATCCTTGTTGGTTGCAAGAAGGATCTTCGACATGACCCGAAGACGGTTCAAGAGCTTGCCAAGACTTCCCAAAAGCCCGTGACTGAGGCCGAGGTATATACCCAATCATATATAAACTTTATTTGGGCATGCTAATGTTTTATATAGGGTGATGCCGTCAAGAAAGTCATTCATGCCGACCGTTATCTGGAGTGCTCGGCCAAGACCAACGAGGGTGTTCGTGAGGTTTTTGAGCACGCTACCCGCTGTGCTCTACTACAGAAGAAGCCCAAGAAGTCAAAGTGCCTTGTCTTGTAGGTTTGGGTGTTTCTCTTTTTTTTAGATTGGCGGGAACGGTATTTCCGGGTTTCGTGATGGTGTTTTAAATCAACGGTGTGGCGTGTGCTTTTTCCCCCCTTCGTTTTCTCAAAAAAAACAAAAAAAAACAAAAAACAACGTGCCAGGATACTGGAAAATATGCTGGGGAAACGTTTTATGAACGGGAGATTAAAGCAACGAGTCAAATTGGCAAGGTGTCGTTCAGTCAATATAGCACAAACTGATGCGAGGGAAATATCCGGAGACTGCCCTTTTTTTTCCCTCTTTTCCTTTTCCCTATTCTTTACCCATCCGTATTTTATTTCCTCTTTTTTTTTTGAAATGGTGCTTTGTGTTGGTCACGTGCGAGATTCCTGGTTTGGTATTTTGTCTCAACAGTATGTTTCTTTACTTCTCTACCCTCTACCGCTGGAAGGGATAATTGTCAGACATAGGTTGCTTTATTCTTCGTGAGCACCACATTTAAGGCAGCAGAAGCTCGACCATGAATTCCCCGTGATAGCAGTAATTCCCAACGTGTAGTTTTTTGCCGTCTCTCTTGCACTATATCTCTCAATCTTTCTCGGCTTGTAATACATCCCATCCCAAAAGCAACGATTCAATAGTGGGAAATATCATGGCAATGAAAATGGAGAATGAAAATACGGCAAAATGGAACGGTCCAAATGGGTGTGCACTCCGTCATTTAGTTCCAGATTTTATAGTGATCATGTACCCCATTTCTGTTGTGGTGCTTCTAGAAAAAGTACAATCAAGCCATTTTTGTAACCTGCTTCGTTAGGAGCCTAAGAATCCAGGTCCATCGCTTCACCGTCGCTGTCGTTCTTGACAGCGCCTTTTGCACGCCGCTCCTTGATCCATGCTTGTATTTGGTTCTTGAGTTCGGTGTCTATTCCCCCGTGGTCAATTATGTAATATATATAGGGTTGATGTAGGGAAGGGGCAAAAGGCAAACGTACTTGGAATGACATCCTCGACCTTTAGCGGGGATCTATTGAAGGGGTCTAGAGGATTGCCCAGGAGATGGATTCTAATAGTTTGACGATCGATAGTGACTCTTGAAGAGGGGAGGATGACAGGATCTTCCATTAGTGTCGCCATCAATGGATCTGCGAAAACAATTAGCTATATGTGACTGACCCGTTGGGACTGATATGTGTATATATGTATGTATGCAGATGTAAGCATACAGAACGTACCCAGGAAATCATCCGGAATCTCACCGAGCTCCACCTCACCCTCCTCCTCCTTTCTCTTAGTCTCCTCTATGTTAGCGGCAAGCTTAGCCAACAATGCGATATCCGGTGTCCCCTTCAAGTTGTTCTTTTCCAGTACACCCTGGAGCTTGGTGAATAGCTCTGGGCGGTAGGAGCGGCCCTCCAGTGCGATCGCTTTGACGAACGGCTTGAATGTGCGCAGGTTGAGATAGACATCCGTAATCTCTGAAAGTAGGGCTTTGGGGTTGAATTTATACTTCTCCGGGTTGCGCACACGAAGGTTGTTACACTTCGGACCCACAAGGGCTTCAAGATTAAAGTTCAACATGCCGGCCAGTGTGTTAACAATCTCTGGTTTGACAAAGGCGTCAGGGATCGCTGAAGTGAACAGTTTCAACATTGCTACCGTTTCATTGCCCAAGGACATGTAAGATATGGCGTCCCGCTCGGCCTTAACCAACGCCTTCTCTTTATCGGCTCTATCTTGTGCTGTAAGCTCTGATGATTCATTCTCTAGCTCGAGTTGGAGCTTGTGGATGTCGGCCAGAGCGCTTAGAGAATTGTGCAAGACATATGTTACATCGCCCAGGAGAAGCGCAATAAATTGAACGAAAAAGTCAACGTTTTCTCTAGGCAGGGCGATCAGTATTGCTCCCGATCATCATTCTTTAAAGAATATATACTCACCTGCTCTCCCGATCCAACTTTTCTCTAAAGGCAAGGTTTGACCATATCGATTTGATGATCTCCGAAATGTGGTACCGAACATTAAACCTTTCATAGTACTGCCGCTCAATCTCTAATGTATATATTAGTTCTACTGACAGTAGTAGAGAAAGCGACCCCTGAGAGACATACCAATGTAGAAATTCATAAGAGCATGCATGAGATTCTGGAGGGCAAAGGGGTGGCCATTGATGACATCACCCAGTATGCCAGTAGACTTGCCTCGGTATGGGTTGATACCATAATAGAGTATCTCCACGAGTTTCGACTTTAGGCTGGGTTTCCGGATGTAGGTTGACATGTCTAGAAAAGTGATGCAGAAGATAACGAGCTCATCCACTTGTGCAGTCACAATGCATTCCGGGAGATACCTTCCTACAAATCCGAAGCAAAGTCCAATGTCTTCTATGAAATACTCGGGCAAACAACTGAACTGTTCCGGTGGTTCTCCAGGAAGGGGTAGCCTGTTCAAAGTTAGATTTCAGTAACCTTAAGGGATGGGAAAATACGAGCACGAACTTGATCATCTTCCCTGGGTAATCGTGAGTCGGTGTGACAACCCTTAGCAACCAGGTTGTTAAATACCGCATGAACAAAAGTGTTCGTGTCTGCGACAGACCATCAAATAGGAAGACCTCTAGAGCACATTTGTATGCTACGCCTTGGTCTATCCGCTCCCTCATGCGTTCTATATTCCGATCCCATGTTGCAAGCTGCGGCGACTGTTTCTCTGATTAGCAGGCGGGCGGAGTGTGGTGGCTCATGAAAACGTACGTTAAGCCACCTCTGTCTTTCCACCACGAATCTCTCAAGATGTTTTTCCATCTCCCCAATGTCTTTTGCTAATTGGTCATGTGTAGTCTCTGTCGCTCCAAGGCCATAGTGATGAGCGGCAACATTCAAAAAGAACACCTCGGATATAAAATTATTTGACCCTTCAACATTTTTAGAGTAATATTCGTTTGACAGGTTTTCATCTACGTTTATCTTCGTTTCCTCGTGTATGTCTAGACGCGGCTGCCGTCTGAAATATTCGATATCTATTTTATCAATCTGCGTGTGCTTCAGCGAACTGCATATTATGAAGTATAACTTGATAGGGCGAAACTTCAGAAAAACTGACTTTGGAGAAAGATGCATCCATAAATGGTTCGCAAAGTTTGGTTAGAACAGCATTGATATTGAGCATAAAGCCATCTGAGGCCACAGTAGCAGGATCCACTTGAATGGCACCACGCTTCAAATTCAAATTGATCACACGGGCAAAAAAGTCAAGGATCCTCCCTCTTGCTACCGGTGAACTGCGGATTATCATCATAACAATCTGATGTAATTGATCCTAAGAAGCTCAGTCAGCTTTGAGCCCATACAATATTGTTTAATAAGCTTACCTGTAATGTCTGGAGTGAAAGTCGTAATGCTCTAGTTGCATCGTTGATACTTGTTGGAGGTTTTGTCTTTGCACCTGTAAAATAGGTTTTGCAAACCGCCGTCTGGGTAATGGTTTGGTTTAGATTATAACCCAAAAATACGAAGCGGGGGTGGTAGGACTAGGAATACCTGGAGAGGCGAAATCTGGAAATAAGGACCTAAAATTGTTTTCTTTTCCAAAAGGTTGGCAGGAACAGCTTCTGGGGGAGGCAGAAACTCCGGTAGATTTACCAGCATGCCGATAATAGGCTTGTGATGCATAAGTCTCCCTAGAGCGGTTATAAAGGGTTTGTAGTTGTCTGTCATGCTCATTTCACTCAGTCGGCTACTGAGAGTTCGAAGCGCTTCCTGGAAGTATTGATCCAAGTCAGGGCTGTCTTGTAGTCGACTCACGAGGTCATCCAGGAACTCTTGAGGGAGTCCGCGATCTTCGTCCGCATCTGTTTGTAACCGGTCTGCTAGTAGGACGAGAGCGTTGTCGTTACTATCATGCATTAGTAGGGAAAATTAGTACCAGCACACCCTGCCGAACACTTACTTGAAAACGTCCGACATGGAAATGCAATATTCTCCATAATTAAGGCAGAGCCTCTGGGCGGTTTGAAGGACATTCTTCTTGTGACCGTCCATCCGGGACGCAGGCATCGTACGCTGCATGTTTGAAGCTCTCCTCCATGACCCCACGAGGTAATCCATGGGAACAACTTCTGGTCTAGCGCATACTGAGAGTATTAACTGATCAAGGATCGTAACGTCAATGCGTGGACCTAGGTAAAGTCAGAGTAAAGGCTTTTTTATGGGGAGAAAGCATCACAAACTTACGTTTACCTTCACTATCCAACTGTTCCTCTAATTCCTTACGCAGATCATCCAAGATATACAATCCAGCCGAGCGGGGCCCTGGCTGTAGACTACATTAGCGCCCACAATCTAGGGATACCAAAGGAGTCCCCCAATATAATAAATTAACACATATACTGACCTCCAGAGCAACTCGAAATATCTGTCTCAATGCCTTATCTTCCCACGCTTCCGTAGCCGCAAGGGCGCCTGAAGGAGGATTGCCTGCGGCTGGCTGAATCTGCGACGACTTTACTAACAAAGGTTCCTCTGGTAGCGGGGATGTAGCTACGCCTTCTGTTGCCGAGTTCGATGATCTATCCGGGACCTGACTTGTAGGCGCCCCTGGAATCGGAAGAGCTTGGGGTTGAGGTCCGGGAGCTTCGTTCTGTTGTCCAACAGGCTGAGAGATGTTTGCACCTCCATCAGGGGGAGTAGCGGCGGGTTTGGACGAAGAGGGTCCCCCAAGTCGTGCAAGTCGAGCAAGTCGCTTGTCGCGGATCTGGGCTAAGTTAGTGGCGGGGCCCTGGTTTATCATGAGCAGCGCAGAAAATCATACCGCATCTGCATCCGATTCAGGAGTGGAAGACATTTCCTGTTCGTAGAGCCGAATATATAAAGGTAAAGTTAGACGGAATTCTTTGTTTGTTATGAGTGGGGATTATTGTTGTTGCTCCGTGACAAACTGGGAGGAGTGGGGACTTGAACGTGAAGGCCGGAGGGGGAAAAGGATGAACGTGGGGCTGGGGGAGTATCCTGAGCGTAAGTTTTTCTTGCCTGTGATTAACACCAACCATGCAGCCGGGAGTCATGCCACTAGAAAAAAACGCTACCGGCCAACTGGCAGCTAGCTTTGCTCAGGATTTCAAACTAGCTACAAGTAACAAGTACGAGTGAAATTCTATGATTGCTCACAGTGACAACAGCAGTAACTCATCACTCAAGTTTCTTGGTGATTGCTTTTTTGATTAGCACTGAAAATAGTTCGCCCGTTCCGATCTTGAGGCCTCTAGTTTCTATCCTATTAAATTCCCAAGCAACTCAAGCTCACTCGTCACATGCCGTAACAACTGTTCAACTCCGAAGAGCCCAGTGGCAGCTCTTTTATCACCGCAGTTGCCTTAGCTTCAAGATATCTGTCTCCAGGGGCGTGGAAAATTCTACCGGTGGGTTTATATTATTACGAGCCACTTTTGTAAGGAAACTGAGAAAGCACCTTAGCAGAGCAGTCTAATAGATCGTAAAGCCCATGGCCGCTTAAAAGATGCTCCGAAGGGAAGGGAAAAAAAACAAACAGAAGCCAAAGAAACATGTATCATGCTACGGTAACAAGGAGAAAGAAGGGAGAACGAAACAAGACAGCTAGCAACAGATCCATGAACTCCTATTTGTATCCCCGGTATATTTACAAAGTGCAGAAGGGTGTAGTGGGAATGATAAGAAAATGCCAAGACGAAGAGGGAAAAATAAATCATGCCTTTTCAGAACCAAACACGGATGTCCATAACTATAGGCAGGTACCGTAAGCCAATCTAGAAAAGTAAATCTAGGAAGACACAAGGAAACTTACGTCCTTGCTTCCATCATAGGCATCGCCGAGGGTAGGTGTGCTTGGGGAACGATGGAATGGGGATAACGGTGGTGTTTTAAGAGTATTGTTGGAGGAGGCATTTGCCGCAGTGCCTGGTCGAACCAATCCAGCCTTTTCGCGTTGTTCTGTCAAGAGGTTTTATTTAATAAACGTAACTAGGGCGGCGGGGTAGCGCCATACCGTCATTCCAGTCAAGGACAGAAGCGATCAACTGTAGTACCTCATATTTCTTTGCATCACCCCGCTGAATGCTCACGAATTGGAGGAAGACATTGGTAACTAGTTGCCTATGCTCATGTTAGCTGCTAGTATCACGAATATGAGGTTTGCGGTTAGTTACTTGTCAATCTTGTCGTCTGCGTTATCACGCTTGAGCATCCGAAGAGCTTTTCGCAAATGATCGTTCAATGTAACGGCTAGTGCGGCGTAATATGTGTCAGGATGTTTTGCGTGAAACTTATATAAGATATACCTTCATGCCGAAGCTTTCCAATCAATAGACCCTTTTCTTTAACTTCTTTTTCGAAGGGCAGAACGCGCTCGAGGTCTTGTTGCGCTTGAAGTAGTTGGGACTATGGCTCTAGTCAGTCATATCCACAGTAATTTAAATATTTTGCCCAAACGGTACCTCTGCTTCTTTTGTACGTTTCTCCAGGATTTCTCCTTTCTGGGTTAGTTGAGATATTTGAGCTTGCGTACTCTCAACAACGTCCCTGAGTTCTTGTTTACGAGCTTTTTCCCCAATGTAAGTAAAGAGACACCTAAGAGGAAAAAGTAGCAGCTCCACGTACTATTTTGTATATCTTGGAGGGATCTTTGCAAGCCAGCGACCGCGTTAGATTCCCTCTCTCCCTCCGCGACAGCCCTAGCATATGCTACTTTCTGGGTGGATATCTGGTCTTCAAGTTCAATAAGCCGCTCTCCTAACGACTCACGAACGGCTCGCTCCTCGAGAGCAATGACCTCCCAATCCTGCATAGCGTGCTTAGTAGTTTCATATTCTTCGCGTAGAATTTTTTCTGCGCTAATCAGGTCTTCTCGTTCCTTTGCCCAATTTTGTTGAGAAAGGTTCATGCGGTTTCGGAGAATAGTTAACTCTTTTGAGGTTTCCTTACTGGCCTCTTGCGATTTCCCTAATTGACCATGCAGATCTTGGATGCCCTCACTAAGGCTCCGGTTTTGGTCCTCTAGCCCCTCTACCATAGCTCTGCAGCGCTCAAGTTCTTCCTGTGTGTCATGAGATCAGCGTCAGTGCTCTGAACTTGCGGGTTGGTTGCTACTTACGGCATCCGACTTTAGCCTCTCACCAAGGGTACTCTTGATTGTTGCGACTCTTCCAAGAAGCGTCTTGTATTGGGTATCGAGAGTTTGCTTTTCCTCTTGCACCTTCGCCAGCAGCTTTTCCGCATCTTCCAAATCCCTCGCACTCGCTTCCTTCTGGTCTGCAAGAGATTTACGGAGTGCTGTAGTTTCTACTTGCTGTGTCGAGAGCTCCATCTCCAGATCCTTGATGTGTTTTTTGAGCGAATCTTGGGCAGCAGATTCCTTCGTAGACCCAGAGCTTTTAGATTCTCTCTCTTCCACAGCCTCCTTCTTCATATTCTCCAGTAAATCTTCTAACTCACTAGATCTCCTCCTTTCTTTTTCTAGTGCTTCTCGCAACCTTGCGTTTGCGGCATCGCTATTCCCCGTAGAATGCTCGGTGGCCTCGTTGTCGTTTCCATCGGTACCGGACGTTGAGGGATAGCTTTTATGATTATTCGATACTCCGTTTTTTGTCCCGTTCTATCACAGCTATTAGTAGACGCCACTGAGATTAGGGCAGAGGCAATGAACAACCGTAGCACCAGATGAGCTCTGCGCTTCGTCAGCCGACCCGACCTCGGTATCAATGTCGGCTCTATCGGTTGGATCGCCTTGATGGGGCGTAGCTGTAGGTCTCTCATTAGTATTCCCACCGTCTTTCCTCTTCTTATTACCCTTCTTCTTGCTTGGTGCTATACATGGGGTCCCCATCGTGATCAGCAGAGAACCATGGAGGAGGGCCGTAGGCAGTAAATCTCGCCAATGCCGGGGGTATGTAAAGGACTCAAGGCAAAATGCTTACCAGGGTTAGGGGCAGTCGCGGTTTGTGTGTTTTGTTCCATGGCTGTCCGTATTGGGGGATCAGAGGTTTGGTGGTGGATGACTGATTCTTCAGTACCGGTATGTTTAAGCTACGGTACCATCCGAGTATGATACTCGCAATCTAGCGGGCCAAGCAACGTTGAAATTCCCGGCACAATCCCTAACAACCCGTCCCGTGACATCGTACTACGCCAAGCCCTTCTCGAAGTATGATTTGAGATGTGCCAATAAATATGAGGTGCATCTAGGGGGAACACCCAGGGGATGACTTCTAGCCGTCAATTGAGCTGTGTACGGTAATTGACCCACTCGCATGGCAAAGTGAACAGAACCATACGGTAGGATCCAGGCAAATTAGACGTGGGTTCCATCACAATAATTATTTTTCCTTTCCTTTCCATTTATTAATCATTAATTACACAGCAATCGCTTTGAAACGATCATTATCACAGAAAAGATTATAAAGAAACAGTGGAAATGGGGTTTTGTATGAGAATTCTAAAAAAAAGCTGGTATGGCACAGTGACCAAACGAAGAATAACAAGAGGGATATCGAGTACAATTGTCAAGTCTCTTATCCGGATTCCCCATTGAAATATTCCGATAATTAATTTCCATCGTATACTACGGCAGAATCAACTGCGGGAGCTTCCCTGGGGTTTCTGGAATAGACATGAAATTGTATGAAAATCTGTGGGTGTTAGTAAAGGGATGCCTGATGTTGAAAAGGAGGGTTCCTACAATGACGTCTTGGAACATCGTTCCTAAACTCCCAATTAGCCAGGGAAGGTTGTCCTTGATGTATGAAGGGTCGCTGGAATGAAACAATATCTAAGAAGTAGTGAGCGGGATTGAATTCCTGTGATACGAATGAGCAACCATACCCCTGCGCCATAAGAAAGATTTCCGAGGAGAGAGAGTAGGAAAAAGAGCAAAGAGAGTCCTTCACCAAACAATTAGCATTGTGTCTAAGGAGTGATGGGAAGCCGGCTACCAACCGCTACATGATTTGTTGTGGTAGTTCCTAATTATTTGGGGAACCCGGGCCCTGTAAGTGATGTTAGAAAGAAAACCCCACTTTATAAGCATACGTTTACCCGAGGTATAATAAAGCACTTAAGTATCCCAGCATCTCAGCACCTCGTGGCATTTCCTGGCCATCATCACTCCCCTCAGTGGCAGACCAAGCACCACTCTTCCAGGCGACGAACCAACCCAATGTCCCCGCAAAACAGATACCCGCTATAGACAAGATATTTCTCGAGATGGCCATCCTGAAACTCGTTTTTTTCTCGAGAATAGCTGATAGAGAGTCAGGGCGCCTTGCGCTAGACCTGCGGTGACGTGACATCGCACCCGAGCTCTTGCGGCGGGGGCGGCCGAGCAGTGGTTGAGTTGGGTCTTGAGGATCTGTAGAAGTGGAGCTTTGTGTGTGCTCACATCTAATAGCAAGAATCTCGGTGACATGATTGTAGTATATTGTCTGAGAAAGAAGAATCATATCTGCCACACAGAAATAGATCGCGAGGGAAATGACTGTGGAAAGCAAATGGCCCCACAGGGCACCTGGAAATCCGGAGTAGGTGATGTCAGCTCGCGGCAGGGGAAACACCACGGGAGACAGGAGTATAAAGCTATGGCACCGGCAGGAGTTGTACCAATTAAATTAGCAATATCCCCGAGAAGCCATATGACAACGAAGGCAACAGAAACTCCATGGGCGCTTCCATTCCTGTAATTTTCGATGACCTGCGGTACCTGAAGTCAGGAGGGTATTAGCAGAGAATCTACGGTACTGGAGCACTGGCATCGAATTCCGGAGGGGTTATGAGATGGGGGAATTCGAGACCTGGAGCAATTGAGTATTTACTTACCAAGAGGAAGATCCATGACACTAGTGAAATAGATCCCATAATCCCGGACAAGGCTTCGCGAAGAGGCAACGGTTCGGCGCCCGCAAGGAGAGGAGGCACCGGAGTGATCATTTTTGTTTAATTGGATGGGTATTATAGTAGGAGGCTGAATATTGGGATGGAGGAACGAAAATCTTTTTGTCCCGGAAAGCTGGGCGGGCAAGATGGGGGACTTGGGACGCTTGAGCCAATCAAAGGGAGACGATTATTAGACTATCCGATCTTGGGCAGTGCATCGCCACTAGGAACAGCCACCACCGCACAACAAAAAATCCGTAGCGGTATGGCAGTCCATGCTCGCAGCCGATCTGAAGGGTCACCTACGGTAAATTAGAGTGTTTCTGGAGTCCAAATCTGGTTGCTTAAAGGAATTTTTTAAGTTCGCATAGGCCTGAGACTATTCAAGGTACAGCCTCGTTCGCAAAGTTCTCGCTGATCGGTAGGTATCTTAGCAAAAGTCTGGGGACAATTCATGTACCGGTACAAGAATTTGCACTTCAGGTTTTCTGCAGACACATGTACCAGTACATTTGTTGGTGCCAATATTTTTCCCTGTAACCTCTTGATCCACAAGAACTTTGCGAACGAGGCTGTACAGGGATAAAAAAGTGGTACGCTGCATAGCAAATGTCTCTGAGGAAGTGGTACACTTGAGAGGGAACAATTCAAAGAATAAGGCCCTGTTCGGCGCGCCACAATATAAATATATCACAATAAAAGTTGTAAATGGCATATATGTTAAAATAAATTTATAGTGTATTTCAGAAATAGAAGGTGTTCTTTTGCACAACCAGGAAATAAATATTCATGCCAAGAAAACATATATTTGGTCATGGTTATATAGGAGTATGGTTAATGAATACCTGTTAAAGCTAACAGCGTCTCATATAATAGTTATCAACTTTTATGATAATATAATGGGAAAAGGTTTTTATTTCTAGCCCTTAACAATGTACTTTGTTCTCAGGATTTATACAATAAAAATATATTGTAAAAATAAAAATATATGGTTCCGGAAGACTAGGCTCAACACCAATTGTCCGACAAAAAATGTGACAATTTTGCCAGTAACGCCAAGTGTAACACTCTTGTAAACACCTATCCTATGCCCTAAGTAGCAATTCTCAGGTTTTAACCTCTTATTTTATCTATGATATTATCTTTTATCCTGTTTTAATATATTAAGTTGGGATTACTTATTATATTAAATGTTATATTGAATAAACTTATAGTGTAAAGCACTGGAATATACATGGAAGGATGACAAATATAATAGTGTTACACTTGGCGTTACAGGAAAAATTGTCACAACTTTTGTCGGAAAATTGGTGTAGAGTCTAGTCTTCCGGAACCATATCATGATATTTTTGTATGCAGCCAACACACCTCTATATAAAAAGTTTTACTTGCCATAATTTATGCCATAAAAGTCACTTTTATGCTATAAAAATGGCCCAGTGAACAGGGCCCAAGTGATTCCTCTTGTGCCATGCAACTGATAAAGGAAAATATTAGTGGATGATGTAGATAACCTCTCTTGTAGCAAAAGCTGGAGTATGGGGTTTTCAGCCACCCCTAATTTTCGGCGAACGTGACAATCACAACAGACCAATCAACCATTGACTCAAAGCAAGGCAAATCATCATCCCATGATGAATATGCGCTAGGAAATGATTTGCCTAGCTGTGGATATGGTTGAAAATGGCATGTTGAAAAGAAAAGCTGCAAAGGAATATTGCATTGCTTGCACAACTCAGAAGAGCTGTTGGGCGGGTGGATCAACAATACATATTGGCTACCAATCACCCACAACCTCTATCACTCAAGCAAGGATCAACTCTTTGCCACTGGATTGGTGATCAAAAGGCATGAGGATATGGACCTTCACATGCTCGAATGAGAGAGAGGAGTTGTTTTATGTTGTCAATCGGATGAGATAGCACACTGCTTGGGAGAAAGTTTGTTTCAGCTTTCATGAAACCGAATTCTTTAATTGCTAGTATTATTGGGAAACCAAGCATTTCAGCAAGTATCTGAGGCACCCAGCCACATCATATTGAAGACTTGTATTAACGCTTTAACACTCTCTGAGCATCTTACAATACTCAGTAAGGTGACATATAGAACATGGATGAGGATGGAATTGCGCTTAGGGTTCATGATTGGAGTAACTCGGTGGTTCTTGGGAGAAGGGGAAGCAAAAAACCTATATTCAGTCTCCTGAAAACCGAGAATAGATATCAGTAGTAGAGGCAATTAGTAGCTCTTGCTTTATTCGCCCTTTAGTCTTATTTAAGGGTAAAGATATTGATAAATTAGAATTTAGGGCAGAAAACAGACCTAATTGCCTTATTTCAACAACATTGAAAGTGTAACGTTTCCTTATCGGTTCTCGGTACACTGAGAACCTTTAAGAAACCGTCTTGGGTTGTGCACTTGAAATCCTAGCCAAAGAGTGGCCTAGGCGGATTGATCAAGCGGAGGCTCCGAAAGGTTGTTAGATAAAACCTTTTACTATATTGCTAAGGTCTTGAAGTGTTTGGCGGCTTCTCACTATTGTGACTAACTGCAGAGGTAACTATCCAACCAAGTATATTGAAAACTCTGTCGGTCGAAGTCTGCTCTTTCTACGTCCCAAAGATGCAGCGTTTAAATACAGGGCTGGCTTTTGCTAAAGCCTTACTCCTACGAGCACAACTTGTATCCTAAAACAACTATGGTATCAAATCGATACTATCAAACAATACATAAAACATTCAAGGTATCAAACGATCCCTTGAAACAAAACTTCAAACAACCGGAGTATCACATGATACTTTCGAAACATAATCAGGGAGAGGCACAACCTCGTATCCCGAAATCAAACATAAAACAAACTAGGTATCAAATGATACCTCCTGCATAACATAACAAGGCTACAGCCACAAGGCTCGTATCCTGAAAGCAAACTAATCCTAAAGGAAATCCATCAGTAACCATAGTACCTGTACCGGTTACAGAAAGGGTGAACTTTCAATTCTATTGGTTTACCATAGTTGAAAGATGTGTTTTTGCAAGGAATATCAGGGGTTAAGCCTACTAGGAGTATTGCTTACAGGAGCTTGATCTTGAATGGCTATAAAGGTTATATGACAATAGAATTTATGTAGATATGCAAGGAATAAGATATGGATATACTCTATCTCTCAGAACATTCTAGTCATGTTTTACAACCACACAACTAGGGGACCTTTTACTACTAAGAGCGCGCTACTATTGGGAAATAGTGGATTTTACATACCTTGATAATAGAACAATGGTTATGAAGAGAGAATTTATTCAAGGATATCAGGAAGCGCATCAAGAAACATTTACTGAATGGACACTTCACTCTAGTTCATCTGCCGCGGGTATATTTCACTGGAATTGAAGTAAAGTCCTTACTTTCATATTAGTGGATCAAATTTTCCATCCGCCCACCGTGATATGGGACCCACTCCAGCCGGATGCCTCATGAGCAAAAAGTGACATTGGACTCCTATACCTCATAAGGTCTCAGTATAAATATAGAGGTGGGAGTGCAGGTAAGGCAAGGTAAGGGGAACCGTATTAAGGAGAGTAAGGAAGGCAGAACTGGCGTAAGGGGTCAGGAAAGAAACTAGGAGATAACAAGAAAAGAAAATAGAGGGAAGTAGAAATTGTTAATCCTCCGGCTCCTGTTTCACGCAGTGAGGGAAGTGCTGGCTAGCTATATTGAGAAGGGCCTGCCTATCCATCTCGGGTTCAATTCTATCCATCTCCTCAATTTCAATTCCTTGTTCTTCTGCATCTTCCCTAGAGGCTGCCTTGAGATCACTGATGAGATGGGCATTGCCAGCAAGAAAGCGCATTCTCTTGAGAACAATATCTTTGATACGGTTCTGTTGGTCTTCTGGGCTTGTGAAGAGATCCTTGGTGTCATAGCCCGCCCAAGCAGCAGCTCTGCAATCTCTTGGGTCCTACCATCGAAACGGTGTTCTGCCGCATCGCCGTACAGACCACAAGAGGAAGATGCAGAGTCAGGGCGACCTAAGTCTCGCATCCTTCTTCCCAAACCTGAGCCTCAGGTTTCCCCTTCGTCCGTCAGATGGACATTATCATCACCCTGCTCGAAGCCATCCACGCCCTCCTGCTGGGTCTTCAGGTTCTCCTGCTCGAGCTTCAGGTTCTCCTCCTCGCCCTCCATATCCTCATCATCGCCCTTCTCAATCTCCTTCTCCCCATAGACCTCATCGGAATCCTCTGAGCCATTGCCACCCTCATCACCAGACTCATATAGGTCAATAAAATCGACATGTTCATTTTCTTCATTCACCTCCAACTTTTCGTAGACCTTCGCATTTGGCAAAAGCCACTCAACAGACTTCACGCAGTCATCCAAAGGCCTACCTTTTCGTCGAGCTCATACTCTCGAACCGTCATATCCGAATCTCCTGCCATATCCTCCTCCGTCAAACTGTACTCAGAAGTACCGTCTTCTCCGCTGATAGGCATAGAGAGACCTGCACGAGCTAAATAACAGTAAATATTAGTAAGCATATCTCTAAGTTAATTAGGCAAAGTTTAAAATTACTTACTTGACTGTGGGTTATTAGCCTGGGAATTTCGCCTCAGGCAATCTAGCGGTATCCTAAACTTAGTCCAATGTGAGATAGGCTCCCTGGGGCTCCCTGTCTTGAATCTGGCTGCCCTCGCCAAAGCTACAGGGTGTCCAACAGGGGACCCTGTAGGGGATACCGGGGCCCCATGCAGCGTCAGTGAATGACTACACTTCCGAATCGGTAGCTGCCGGGTGCGCCGGAGAGGAGCAACCTGAAGTACAGAAGGCCCCGGAGGCGGTACCAGGGGAGACCCAGTTGACGAACTTCTGGGTCGCTTCACCACACGGTCGAGCAGACTCATGATTCGCGCTGCGGGCCTCATCTTTGGTGACAGAAATACAGGCGATGCCGTCAAATTCGGTGGAGAATCGACTTCAATAGGGGTTGGGGGGTTCACAAGTGGCAAACCATCGTCGCGAAACTGGTTTGGATAGTATCGCCGCCAATCCACCAGGATTGCCACACGTTCCTACTCCAGGACCTTGTTCTCCTCCACGATCATCTTCTGATCCACTTGGGCTTTGGTCTCGTCGTCAAGCGCCGTGAACTCATCATATCATCCCGCTAACTTACGGCATTGTTTTAGGCGCTTGCCTCGGTTCGCCCTTGCACATTCGAAAGTGGTTTTCAAGGGAGTAAGGCTCGCCCTATGTTCATTCAAGCCAATGGTCTCAGAATTATTGAGTGCCCCAAAGCGCCTGCTGGAAGCGGCCTCCACTTACAAGCAGATGGCATTGCTCGTGGAAAAAGCTATTGTATTCATCAATGTTAGTACATATAATTTGTGCGTATGATTTGCTGTCTATGATTTCTTTGTGTCTATAATTTTATGGGTATGATTTGTTTGTATAAACTGGGCATATTATTTAAAGGATGATAAAAGAGCAAAGAAGAAAGAACCAGTGTGAAGATGGTAAGTAACTTACTATTTGGGATAGGGCGATAAGTAATTTATGCAGCGACCTTTTGCCGGCGTGTCGTCCTATGTAGTGGAGAAAGTAAGTGAAGTAGAGAGGGTGGTACCAGTAGAGGGGCTTATCTGGGTTGGTGGGGCAAGAGCCAGGGCTGTTTCTTTCTTTTTTTATTTTTATTCTTTTTGTTATAACTGTGGAGTTTGCTTCTATGATGTATGAAAAAGAGAAGCGGGATTGCAGTGCAGAGGGCAGAGCGACCTGAGCATTCTGTTGATGGCGAGAGGGTGGATGGGGAAGGTAACAGTGTCGCGAGAAAGAAGAGGAGTTAATTTGGCCTCTCTTAAAAAGAAAAGGAAAAGTTGGTTTACCTCTTGAAAATATCATCACGGTCTACCTGCAGTCACGCGTCGAGCCCTCCTCTCTACCGCAGTAGCCTAATCAAAAGTCCCACTCACCGACTTCTAAGTATAATATGAATGACCCCCCAGATTTAAGCCTTTTCCTAATTGCTTTTATCATACTATCAAAGAAAGGAAATTATAGCAACAAGAGCTGTGTGTTTGAGTTGGGGGTGAAGATGGATGGGCGTACTCTCCAGGTTCATTTTGTGACTACAATAGTACACTTGATACATAAATAGGGAAAATATAACATCTTGGAAGAAATACAACGTCGAGTACAACATTTTCAAGCCATTTCTGAATGGAAGGGATTGTACATTGCGTATTATCGTAGTCAGGGGGTTGCAGTGTTACGCGACTTTAACCATCGTACAATTCAAGTGTATGTATATACCCATGCCCTATCAACCATAACTGTCCTTTACTTGTCTAGACATCATGAATCAATATACGCCTAAACTTCAGGGGACTCCTGGAAACATATGACGAGGGGGCCTGAAAGGCACTCCTCATGAAATAACCAATTTTTCTTGCATTCGTATAAAATACCCCTTTACCCACCTCTCCTCCAACACACTTTTTCCTCTTTGCAAGCCCTTATATCTGACTCAGCTATCAGGGAAGGTATAGGGTCCATACACATACACACAAATACACATATGCACAAATACACATGCGCACAAATACACATACGCACAAATACACATACGCACAAATACATATACGCACAAATACACATACGCCCAAGGAAGCAGACTTCAGTCACCTCCACACCAAAGATAATTTTGTCTCTAACTTGCTCTGAGCAAAAACCCTTCTATCTTTTCCTGTGAACCTCCTTCCTCACGCACCTGTCCGTCAACACAACAAACAAGCAAACACCAAAAAGTAACTCATGCTCAATGCCTCCAAAATGTCGCGCAAATGATAGTATCTTGGGCCGCAAGGGTGGTGGAAATTGGGGGCCCCCAACTCAGCATCTTGGTCGGAAATGAGCTAGGAGGGTGGTTTGTGGGTCCAGCAGCCGGCTCGGTATCCAACTGGGAGGGTGGCAATGACAGAGATTATTAAGTATTGCAGGGATGGCGGGTACCTAATTCCCAAGGGTCCATTCTATCGTCTTTGTGAGGAGATCGTGTCATATTTGGCACTTGAGCAACAATTCGGTTGGCAGACATCAGCTGTTGATGTTAGGTGGTACCAGATCTCTAAGAGCAAGGGAGATGGGTAAGACCGGGATACTTTATCGTAGACGGAGATGTGTCTAGGAAGGCTCAATATAAACGTGCGTAAAATAATGATAAAGATATTTCTTGTAATAACTTATTATATTGATAAGGTCTCTTCTCCGTTGCGTGATAATTTCAGTAAAGCTCGGGAGGCACTTCGATATTTATATCCCGCGTCGATAGAGTGCGTGGCCTACAAGTAACTACCATACTAGCTAAGTACCTGCTAACCATTCCAAACATTTCCTCTTGAGCGAACACCTTTTGACCCTGAATAATATCGCCCCACCATTGACTTCCTTACTGGAGAGCTCTTGATTTCTCTGGTGTGGCACCACGGTCCAGTCAGAGTTCACAATCCTTCTTCCGTCAGGAGGAACTGAAACTTGTCTGCATGCTAGACAGTGTCCTCATCATCGGACGAACGAAGTGGCCAACTTCGTTATCGGACCTATCGCAGTAGCAGATATCACTCTTGCTTCCTGTGCTTAGGCTTTGGTCAGACTATCAGTCGGAATCGTACCAATGGCACAATTCTCTCCTAGTCTTTCCTTACCGAATAATCCTGAATGGTACTATACCATTGGTGTGGGTGCGGTCATACTCTTATTTCATTCTAGAGTAGACATGACGAAAACGTCCCGTTACCTTAGTGACATAGTTTCCTGTGCCATACCGCTATGTCTGTAACTTTATGCGACGTCGACCGATTTCGCCCGGAACACTTGCATAAGCTCGCCAAAGGTCCCCTCTCATATATCCTGCGAACAGCATCCGGTTGGACGGACGGCCGCGACGTATACGGTGTTATAAGATAGATTCCAATGATAGTGTCCTTTGGTGTTGGGACGCAACTGCGACGCCGTCAGGTGTTGTCGCGCCGTCCCAACGCCGGGGCCAGAGGGGGGTGTTAACTTCACAGGGTGAAGGTAGGGTAACCCCAGGGTACACAAAAATAGGTGGAAAAGCTACGCTTTTATTATCTGCCTAACAGTTGAATACCTGCATGTGGCAGCGGAAGAGTTCCAGGTGATGACAATGACTGGTAAGTTGAGTTCATCTTCTAGTATAATTATGTGATTTAATAATTCTTTGTTCATAGCTGGAGCCCTCGGTGCGGCACATGCTGGTCGCGTCACCCTCATGGTCCAGGACCTGAGATTAGTTGAGGATATCATGAACCTTATTGCTGGCCAGCCAGATAGTGCCACTCGGGAAGAGATGAGACGTCATCTAAATCAGGACGGTGGTGCTCCCAGGGGCGCACCTCCTCCTCCTCCTCCTCCTCCTGGGGGTGCACCTTGTGCCGCGGGTACTCCTCGTCCTGCAGGTGTTCCTCCTCGCGGGTGCGCTCCCCCTCCTCCTCCTTCTGAGGGTATACCGCCTCGGCGTGGTGCCGCTTTCCGTCGCTAGGGAGCTTCTTCCTCTCACTGACCTCCGGCCAATAACGTTAGTAACAGCGAGTGGGACGATAGTGATAATCCTCGTCCACTTGTCCGCTATCGCTTGTATGGTGGCCCTGGGAGCACTGGCTGGACTGGTGGTCATGGTACTATGGGGGTGCTGGGGGAGTTGGTAGACAAGGAAATTTGGTTGGGGGTGTGGGTTGTGGTATGGGAGATGGAAGTGGTCGTGAGAAAAGTGGTGCGAGAGGTGCCCAGGGAGACCATGATACCGGGCATGTGGGTACTAGGAGGGGTGTTGGCAGTAGTAGTAGGGTGGTGACTAGGGCCGTCAGAGGCACTCCTGCACACAGCACCTGAACAGGACCTTCTGAGGCTAGGGTTAGTAGTCGTACCCCGCAGACGCCAGTTCAGCCGACTCGTGGTAAGGGTTAGAGTGGTTGGAGTGGGGCTCGTAGGCGCTCTGCGGGCCCTGGTAGGAGTGGTTGGAGCAGTGGTGGCGGTAGGATGCCGACGCGCTCCTGGGGTGGTGGTGGGAGGGCAGGAGCTGGTGCTGCTGGGAGCGCTACCACCTAAGGATATTGGGAGATTGTCTTTTTCTTTCTCTTAATTCACCTCTTTTTTCAACTATTATGACTTTCATTCTTGTTGTTTTCTATTACTCTATGGTGTTGTTCCCATGTGGTGGGTGAGACAGGGCAGTCTTTTCTCACTGTTACACAAATTATACGACTAACTCAAACCTCCAAGTCACACCTAACTTAGCATAATTAACTTTAATAGAACTCTTATTGTTCTAAATGCACTCCTTCTTTAATCTCACCATTTCGCTCTGTAAACTCTGAACACAGTAACTCCATAGCATGACTATGGTTATTATTTAGGCGTATGGCTTGGGCGTATGGTTTGAGCGTATGGTTTGGGGGTATGGCTTGGATGTATGGTTTGGGGGTATGGCTTGAACGTATGGCTTGGGGGTATCAATTGGGCATCTGGTTTGGGCGTCTGGTTTGGGCGTATGGCTTGGACGTATGGTTTGGGGGTATGGCTTGGGCATATGGTTTGGGCATCTGGTTTGGGCATATGGCGTGCGCATATGGTTTGGGCGTATGACCTCAGCGTATGGCTTGGACATATGATTTGGGCTTATGGCACCAGCGGATGAATAAGGCTTATGAATAGGGCATATGATTTGAACCTGTGAATATAGTGTATGAATTGGGCGTATGAATTATGCATATGGCCTGCTGAGACAATATACATTACTGGTCTGGGAAACTTGGACGTCCAATCGGTGTTGTGAATTATTCTGGTTCATATGGTATGAATCATTCCATGCAAATAAATCTCTGTATATAATTTAAAGTACATATCTGATTTTTGATATATGCTCACACAATTACTCCTTCATGTATCAAAAGAGGAAGGTTCAAGAGGGGAATATTCGAAAAAGCCTGGCCCCGGGCAGGGAAAATTCATGGACGAGGGGCTGTCTGGGGCATTGAATGGGGCAGGGGCCTAGAGGGGGGCAGCCGCAAGGGGTGAAAAAACAAACAACTCGCCCTGGAGGATTGACCTGGGCGGGGCAGGGGGCCGCCGGTTTCGGGGCCCTGGAGGCCCTGTCATGAACACTAATCATTGCACCTGATGGAATCGACTCACGACAGACTCCCAGTACTGCACTATCAGGGAAAGGATTTTCAGACAAAAAAGGATCTTAACATAGGATGAGTAAACAGCTATTGTCCCGGTAACCACCCACAACATACCCCTTATATCATCATTCGTTCCAGCTCTTGCAAAGACTTTCTATGTTCATTCCCATCACCTCTTCATCAACTTTGTAGAACTGTCTAGCATTTTCTAGGCACAGCGAGCTACAGGTATGCCTTTCCATTCAGCTTAACCCTGTTCAATCTACCTTTGCGAGCAGATTCCCACAAGTCATGTCAGGATGCTGTAGGCCATAGACCATTCAATCCACCTCAGCTAGTGGATTCCAATGAGACCCTTCCTCATCCTAGCCGACATCTGCCTGCTGACCTATCAGCCTTTTTTGCTCTACTGACCTCTATAGTGATGCGGACACTTCGCAACCTATACCATTCGATTTTCCTTGCCAAACAGATCCCAACGCACGGTGTCTGGTCCCTGTCCGACCTCTGGTTAAAACATTCTCCATACTTTTGTCCTTTGGTTTCTCTGGTAGGTACATTCCAATCGATGGCTACTGCGTGCTAGAGGCATGTGAACGCTTCAAGACCTATCCAGTTCAATTCCCCTCACCGAGCAGATTTCAATGAGACTCTTCCTGACCCTAGCCGACATCTGCCCATTGAGGTATCAGCCTTTTTCTCCCTGCTGACCTCCGTAGCTATACAGACAGTTTGAAACTGTTAGGCATATGTGAAAAGGGTAGCTTTTCCACCTATTTTTGTATACCCTGGGGTTACCCTACCTTCACCCTCTGAAGCTAACACCCCCCTCTGGCCCCGGCTTTGGGACGGCGGAACAACACCAGATGATGTTGCAGTTGCGTCCCAACACCAAAGGACATTATTAGTAGAAACGATCTCATAACACCATATACGTCGCTGCCGTCGGTCCAACCGGATCCTGTTCGCAGGATGTATCAGAGGAGACCTTTCCCGAGCTTATGCAAGTGACCTGGGCGAGATTGGTCCACATCGCATAAAGTTACAGACATAGCGGTACGGCACAGGAAACTATGTCACTAAGGTAACGGGACGTTTTCGTCGTGTCTACTCTAGAATGAAATAAGAGTATGACCGCACCCACACCAATGGCGTAGTGCCATTCAGGATTATTCGGTAAAGGAAAGACTATGAGAGAATTGTGCCACTGGTACTATCCCGATTGATAGTCTGACCAAAGCCTAAGCGCAGGAACCAAGAGCGATATCTGCTACTGCGATAGGTCCGATTACGAAGTTGGCCACTTCGTTCGTCTGATGTTGAGGACACTGTCTAGCATGCAGACAAGTTTCAGTTCCTCCTGACGGAAGAAGGATTGTGAACTCTGACTGGACCGTGGTGCCACACCAGAGAAATCAAGAGCTTTCCAGTCAGGAAGTCAATGGTGGGGCAATATTATTCAGGGTCAAAAGGTGTTCGCACTATAGGAAATGTTCGGGGTAGTTAGCAGGTACTTAGTTAGTGTGATAGTTACTTGTAGGCCGCGCACTCTATCGATGCGGGATATAAATATCGAAGTGCCACCCGAGCTTTAACTGACATCATCACGCTACGGAGAAGAGACCTTATCAATATAATAAGTTATTAAAAGAAAAATCTTTATCACTATTTTACACACGTTTATATTGAGCCTTCCTAGACACATCTTCGTCTACGATAAAGTACCCCACCCCGGTCTTACCCATCTCGATAGTTCTTAGAGATCTGGTACCACCTAACAGTATATTGATAGTCTCCTTGTTACCAAGGCTCAATAAATGCACACACTAGATACAAGCGGTATTTTCGAACCTTACCTACCTCAAGACATAGCTTCACCTTTTGAAGAAGTCTTTAACGCACCCGCTATAAAAGCATTATTCTTTGATAAGAAAAACCCACTATCGGAACAACCAAGACGTTGTCAGATACCCTCAAACCTACCAGAAGTTACCTTCCTTGAACGCAGGACACACGGACTGTCCTGGTTCACAAGACCCTTTTTTGTTCCAAACGAAGAACAATTTCGGCGCATTTACGCGCATTTTGAAATACCCACCAGAGATTGGGAACCCGTGGGATCGGAACTAGCCTGTTCAGAAATCTTGTTTTCTGAATACCCCCCTTCTCGAAACGAAGAAGTAATATCTGCCGCTTGGTTAGGCAGACGATGATAGAACATTTTAGCAAAACCCACTGAAGAAGTTTCTACACGCCAGATACGATGGCTCAACTACGTATCACCGCGGAACCCATGGATACAGAAGAAGAGACAGGACAAATATCCACTTTGGGATCACTGGCCTCAGCAGGGGATACAGCTATTCATTCTGCGGGAGAGATTCACCGGCCTGGTTCGCCATTTGTGGGCCTGGGACCAAGCCGACGGGATTCGAAGAGAGTTCAGAAGGGACGAAGTGGGGGAAGTGGAGGACCATCCAGACAGCCCAGTTCAAATCTTGAACTTAGCCGACTAGCCGCCCAGATAGGCACGGTCATAGGGCAATTCGATCGAACGTGAGCTGCCACTCGAGATGCCCAGCATCTAGCTTTTTTTGAGCTTTCGGAGGCAAACCAAACCTATGGGGCCTATCTTGAGGCTCAGGCCAGAAGACTGGAAAAGGGAGAACAGATCGTGGGAGAGGAATTGGATACCCTACGAAGTGCTTGGGAACAGGTAACAAAGCAATCAACCAGGATGCAAGCAGAGGTGATAGCATGAGTAGGGCACGAATTACAGGCCCATACAGCACAGCAACACCGCCAAGCAGAGGTTAGCACGCGATTACAAGCCTAGGACAAGGAACTTAGAGACCGAGTCCTAGCTCTGGCAAGACTGTTGGAAAAAGCAGATGCGAAATACCTCGAGCAACAACGAGCCCACCGTAATGAACTCGCCACAGTGCTAGACGAAATGAAACGGTCAAGAGACGAAATTCGAGAGTTAGCGCGAAGACAGTCAGCAGCACCAATAGTGCTTCTTACCGACGATGGCGAAGGGCCTTCATATAGAATGAGAGGAGCTCTTCAGCCTAGGGTGGAAGAAGAACAAGAAGAAGACGTTTGGGTTCAGAAACGATCGGACCCAAATCCACCAAGAGGAGGAAATGGGGCAAGAATGCCCCCACCCCCAGGAGGAAACGGAGGAGATCCTGATCCAAGTGATCACGATTTGGACGGTGACGACCGCCGAAAGGACCATAGGCGAATGGTGCCCAAAAGTCCCAACCAGTCCGAAAGAGACGACCCCCAACAGACAAAGCTTGTGAAAATCATGAGCATGGCACTCGGAGGATCTAAACCTAAACCCGCAGACCCTCCGTTCATTTATAAACATCTGGATTACCAAGATGTAAAGATATGGCTCCTCGCATGTAAAGATTACTTCGCAAGAAATCCTACATACTGGATGAAAGAGGAAGATAGAATTAGATACGCTATAGGAAGGATGGAAGGGAAGGAAGTAGCCCCGTTTGCGTTGGCGTATAGGAAACAAATGACTGGTGAATTAGGTTTCTAAAAGCAAGAAGGCTACGAATATTGGCCTATATTCAAAGCCCAAGTCATCTTACGATTTACTGTTTCCCAGGAAGCGGAAAGAGCGCTAAGGAGAATGGAATTGGTTAACTACCAAGGAGACATAGAGAAGTATCTCCTGGACTTAGAAAACTTTAACATTCAAGCACAGGCTACCGGCATCGCTTGGCGATATATGGTCGAGAAAAGGTTGCCGTTGGAGGCACTCCGCCGCCTTTCGAACCAAGAATACGGCAGTGACCCAGAATGGCTTGTGGCAATCCGAACAGTCACAAAAGCAGAAGAAGCTTTTAAGGAACAACGTGGCCTCCGGCATAAACTGTCTACAAAGTCGGATTCCTCGGGAAAACGCGAGCGCAAGAAGGAATCGGGAGAAAAAACCTCTTGGAAAAAGTACTCTCCTTCGGAGGAAGCTGCCTATAAAGCAAAAAGGCAGGAGAAAAAATGGGTCAGGTGGCACCTGAGGGACAAAAAGTAGAACACAGGAACTTCAAAGACGCTCATTTGGGTATCCACGAAGATAAAATCGACAAGCGGGGAAAGAACTACGGTTGCACCCGTTGCTGCATCCCAGGACATAAATGGAAGAACTGTCACAAACTCATTCAGGTATCAACTATTGGCCGACGAAAGGTCGACACCCGCAACTGGGGGAAATTTCGTCCCAAGTTCCAACAGGGAAGACCACAGGTTGCTGCGGTGGCTGATCGAAGCCAGGAAAGGAATTTACATCAGGTGAATCGAATTGAGAGGCCCAGGGAGTGGGATACGGATATGGACGAGGCCTAAGATGTCCCAATGGCACCACTGGCAACGGCATATCGGTAGTCTGAATACCTTCTCGGGAATCGAAAAACACTACTATCCGGAAGTTGGAGGAAATATTGAACCAAGACATAACCTAAGTTATCGCCGGCAGAGATATTGTGGCAACTAAGAAAACGTCAAGCGTATCAGAGCAACGGTTTAGCCGCGGAACTGGAACATGGGGGCTGGGGGTTACAAAGCTCGATAATTTCAGACTTAACTCAATATAGCCGGGTAAAAGGTATGTTAGAAACTGGAGCTTGGCGGCACATAGAAAGATATCTTCAGATCATGGACGAAGTAGTCTACCCGAGCTGTAGCTAGGAGTCGGCGTGCACCCTCCTCGGTCAGGCTCTACGCGTCGCATGGCCCAAGAGGTTTCTCCGCTAGATACAGGAGGAGGTGAAGGTGTTATGGAAGCCGAATGTAAGCCGGCATAGGCAGGAAACAATAAGGCGATGATACAGTTTTGCGCAGGACCTAGTCGCAAATCACTGACCAAGGCGCACCGGACCATCCCTGGCTATTTGAGAACTCCTCAGCAGGAGGTAAAGACCGCTAGTAGTGGGCTGCCCAGTATACCAAAAGAAGAAATTTAGTTTATCTGAGGAGACCCATCTGGTCGAAACCGTGCTGGCGCGGGAATAAACAGCCACAGTCAACGAGACAAATATGAGTTCCAAACGAAAAGCAGAGTTACCTCATGGTAAAGGTCGTCCAAGACCTCCGATACCAAAACACTACGAATGCTTACAAGGGTGGGCTTATCTCGAAGCAGGAGGAAACAGAATTCGGATTCGCGTATTATTAGACTCCGGTTCCAACAGCTTCCTACTAAACGAAAAACTGGTTAGCCAGTTCGAAATACCTTACGAAATGCGCCAGAAAGCAATCGATATCGTGGCTTTTGACGTCGTCGTTGCATCATCGTGAGGAAAGAAGTACTCTGACCCGATCACATTGGAAATGAGAAATGGACACAGGTCCACCATATCTGCATAAATCGCAGCAGCAGGACATTATGACTTGGTCATACCATTCGGATGGTGGTCCAAGGAACATCCGCTATCCAACCTTGAGGACCCGGAGAAATGGGAATTCAAACCTGATGACTGTCATGCACATGTCGAAGACCAGGCAGTGGCAGATTTATACGAATTTGATGAGACGGTCACGTACAACCCTCAAGCCCAATACATAGGAGGAATTGGGTACGAAAAGGGTGAAGCAGAAATCACCCTGGACTCATTACCGACAGAATACCTTCTGTACAAAAAATTATTTCTACCAGAAACGGCCATAAAAATACCTGCTTGCAGGACCTTTGACAACCCAATCAATTCGAAGGAAGGGGCCAAGGCGCCATGGGGACCCATTTACCCAATGTCCCAATACCAGTTAAATGTTCTGGTCGAATACCTTGCTGATATGCTTAAGCAAGGAAAGATTGTACACAGAAAATCTCCGGCCGGAGCCCCAATTCTATTCGTCCTAAAGCCAGATGGTCGACTTCGACTATGTGTCGATTACCGCCAGCTGAATAAACTAATGATCCTCAATAAATATCCCTTACCCCTTATGAGCTAACTCAGAGACAGGGTAGCAGGAGCCAAAGTTTTCAGCGAAATCGATTTAAAGGACGGATATCATCTTATCCGCATACGGGCTGGAGAAGAATGGAAAACGGCGTTCAGATCACGGTATGGACATTACGAGTACAAGGTCATGCTGTTCGGATTGGTTAATGCCCCTGCAACCTTTCAGGCGATAATGAACAAGATTCTAAGAGAGTTCTTGGATCATGGGGTTGTTGTCTACTTGGACGACATCCTTATTTATTTGGAGAATTACGAGGAAAATGTCGAATTAGTCAAGAAAGTACGCGCAAAGCTGGAGGAACACCAGCTAGCGATATCTCTGAAAAGATCGGTGTTCCATGTACCTTCGGTGGAATTCCTGAATTACATTGTTGCAGTGGATGGGGTCACGATGAGGGAGAGAGAGGTTGAATCCATCAAAAAAGTGGAGATCACCACCGTCTGTAAAGGGAGTACAGATTTTTATTGGCTTCGCGAATTTTTACCGAAGATTCATTAAGGACTTCTCTAAGATATGCAAGCCAAAAACAGAAACGTTAAAGGGAAATCCAAGGGATGTCAATTGGGGAAAGGAGCAAGAAGAGGTTTTTGAGGAACTCAAACATAGGTTCACCACAGTACCCATGCAGGCACATTTCTACCCAGAAAGAGAAACGGTGGTCGAAACGGAGGCTAGCAACTTTGCGTTAGGATGTGTACTGTCGCAGTTCCTGGACCTCAGGCTACACCCTGTGGCATTTCACTCACGGGAACTGAGTTCCGCCGAGCGGAACTACATCGGGGGAGGGACCCCTTTCTCCGGAAGGACAGAGCCCGCTTCCAGACAAATAGCGTCAGCTCTTTGCGTCCGGTCCTGCCGGATCTCCCGTGCCTTCTCTGGCTTTCATTTCTTGCGTCTATTGCACCCGGACGCCCCACTTTCCCTCCCCAGCGTCCGACGCACGTGTTGCCGCCCCACCCTCTCTTCGTCCCTTCCCCTTGTATCCGCCCCCTTATCCTCTCGTCTACTGGCCTACTGCCTACTCCTTGCGTTTGCGCGCGTCCAGCGACCATCTCTGCTACCCTCACACCTGTGGCGACCTAGATCTGTCCTCTTCCATCCGCTTCCGTCCGGTGCCATCCTACGTCGCTTTTTGCTTAGTCTGCACCCTACTGTCCCTTCCATAATTCCCTTACTGTTCACAAGACGCCCGGCGCGGCCACCATGCAGACCCCCTACGTTAGTTTGCTTCCCTTCCAACAGGCGAGCATAGTTTCGGATTAATCATCCGCAGAACTCAGGCGGCCGAGTTGAAGCCGGACACTTTCTACGGGAATCTCTCCCTTAAGTCGCCAGCTTCAACTTGGCCACCTATTCAATTCAATTTATTTAAAACATTCCCTTAAACGCCCACAGATCATCTAGTACTCCGGCGGCCAAATGGAAGCCGGACACTCAATATGGGCACTGCCACCATAAGTATATCGCTTCAACTTGGACCTATATTTCTACGGAACAATTCAGCCTACTTAAAACATTCTCTTCAATACCCGCGAATCATGTATGACTCCCGCGGCCGAGTTGACGCCGGACACTCAATATGGGAACAGCCACCTTAAGTGTCTAGCTTCAACCTGGCCGGATATTCATGTGGAACAATTCAACCTATTTAAAACATTGCCTTAAACGCCCACGGATCGTGTAGTACTCCCCCGGCCAAGTTGAAGCCGGACACTGAATATGGGCACTGCCACCTTAAGCGTACGGCTTCAACTTGGCCGTATATTCATGCAGAACAATTCAACTTATTTAAAACATTCCCTTAAATGCCCGCGGATCGTGTAGTACTCCCCCGGCCAAGTTGAAGCCGGACACTCAATACGCGAACTGCCACCTTAAGTGCCCAGTTTCAACTCAGCTGAATAAATACTGTACATAATTGGATAAAATAATTTAATATATTTCATTAAACGTCCTCAGATCAATCCTGTGATTCACTATCCATTGCTTCTCACCGCTCAGAATTACGTGCGCCTGTCCAATCACTGCCCCTATACTGACTATTCGCATGTCTCGACCATTGATCCGGTTGCCGACTTGAATATGTCCGCTCGGAATGTGAAATCTGCCACCATTGATCGGATCGAGTATGTGAACTAATGCCAGGAGATGGACAGCTGCGGCCTCTCTTAGAATATTTCTTGTCTTGAAGACTGCTAGCAACTGAGCCACCACGCGTGCCCGTTAATCTCCATAGTTCGCTTCCCCACCAGTCTGGACCCAGACCCAATCGTTTCTAGAGCCACCATTGCGGAATGCCTTTGTTCCAGTGCAGCGGGCCCGCTGGTTCTGGAACCTGTCGGTTTCCTAAAAGTTGGGCACTGGGATTTCAAGCTGAGCAAATCCTTCTACCGGAAGTGACCCGAGTTCGGCGGGTCCGCAGGCAACCGCCGGTCATCCGCAGCGGTCTGCCAGATAAAACGCAGTATCTCCTCCATCATGTTGGAATAATGGATATCGAGGGCTGTGCATAATTCGGTCAGCGTGCTGGTGTTCTTCATACGGCCTTTAAGTACCCGGCGAGGTGTGCTGTGACTTGGAACAGTCGGCATTTCCATCCCACTATGTTCTACCACGATTACACCTTCAACTTTCGCAAGTGCTTCTATTGTCTGCAACCTTATTCCTAGGGCGTGCTGGCGCCCATAGTGCGACAAGATCTGGCGGGCGCCTTCATTCTTGTTTGACCTGCGGTAGCCATCTTTAATCTGATCCTTATGTGCTAGTTCACCGATCTCGGTTGAATACATCGATATGGATCCAAAACGCCGTACGGGGGAGGCAAAGTGAGTCAGATAGTGCATCTTGATGAAGTTGAAGTGGTTCTCACGCCGTATCAAATCTGCCCGCAGATCAGACCTTTCAACCCTCTCTTGATCAGCCATCCGACTGCGATTAGTGATGGTTTTATGGCGGACTTCTTTCGCACGCTAATCTGCTATTAGTTCCCTGAGCTCCCGATCCAGGCGATTTGCTTGAGCGCGGGTAGCCTTCGAGGTCCGGAATTCAAGAAAAATGTCCTTTGTCCGGTGGAATGTCTGCAGGTAGCTTTCCATGTAGGAAAGTGTGTCTGGTGTATGACTGCGATATTGAGCCAAGAGAGTGAAGTCCACCAGCGCGCTAACACACTTCAAAGCGCTCTTGAAATCCTGATACTGACAACTGTCCGGATTTCGCAATGCGGACGCCAATACGGCTGAAATACAACCGCCGTGATTGCGCATCTTCTTTCCATGCCATTGTGTGATTTCGCGATAGGCCTTTTTCGGTACGCTGAATCCGGGGTAAGGAGGAATTTCTTTCCCTGCATCGTCGAACGCCTGCTGGCGTTTATGCTTTTTCAGGAAACCTTCCACCCATTCCATCATATGTTTGAATATGCCAAGGTAGATGTTGTGCAAGAAGTCCGGCTTGTGTAGGTCCGCGGGGCTTACTCGGTCAAGTCTGGTGAATACATTGTTTCCTATTTTCACGCCCAACCGCGGAAAGTATTCTGCAATGCCGGCCGCTTCTGCCGGCTCATGCCTCAAGGCTTTCTCTCTATATAGCATGTAGTCGCGGGTCTCCTACATCCACCACAAATCCCCACCGAGCTCCTCGCACGGAACCTGACACTTTGGGCATGACTTGCTGCCTATTTCTTGCAAGGCTGCATGCTCAGCATGATCCACGATCCAGGCCCACAAAATGGGAAAACAAAGGCGTATTTTGCCGTCTGCACAATCCATTACCGTTCCTTCTCAGGCAACCTGCTGTAATGGTGCTTGGACAAGATCAAAGACAGCCCGCAGGACATCCTTGTTGGTCTGCCGCTGGGCTTCGTTGGCACGGGCTGATTCGCCAGTAAACTTTGGCGGTACTGGAAGCAATGCCAGAAGCAGGATTGGCATCTTTGCAGGGCTGCTTCTTGTCCTTGAGAAGATATTGCCGATCGTCATAGATACCGGCCAGGCTTTCTTATCTCCTGAGAAATTGGTAAGGTGCGTCTGGTCAGACAATCCGATAATGGGCACCACTGTGGACTCGGCGGGCAAAGCTTTCTACCAAGGAACGGAATGGGCTTTTAGCACTGAAAACCCCACTCCAAGAACTTGTCAGGACCTATCTCATACCTGCATATCCCACCACCAGTCAGCCGTATGCATCTCTGAATATAATCGCTCCCCACTTGAATCATATTCTCAAATAGGTGCGTAAACTATATCTGAGCTATACGCAACCTGACGGATCAAGTAGCGGACACAGTGGATAATATTTCAATAATAGAAAGTTGTTGCATGTCGACCATCATCAATACTGGCTTCCGCCCACAGCAAGTATTCACGAAATGGGTCCAGTATGTCGAGGTGTTGTTGCAAGGTATAGGCGAACCTGAATAATCTGCTATCCGTACCGCCTAAACCTTCCGCCAAGGACGTGTCGATCTGCGACTTGGCTACCTTGCTCTAGACAAATCAGTTCGCCAAATTAAAGTCGTTTTCAGATGAGGAAGGGCTCCAAGGGTCATCGGTCTTGGCCTTGTTGAGCTCTTTATAGCGAAGCAACTTCGCCAAGTGGTCTGCCGGCACCGGGAATGGTTTCTTGACCCGAAGGGCGCACGCGGACCGGTGGGTGGGAAACGTCTTCCGTGTCCGAATCGTTCTGCATATCATCTATCTCACCACTTACTGTATGGAATTCTGGGATCTCGAGCCTGCAATCAGATTCGTAGTCTGAGTCGGTCAAGTTTTCAAGTTTATCACAAACAAAAGTAGGTCCCATGGAAGCCGCGTGCAATTGCGCTGAGGGAAAGAACACTATCAAGATGCATTGTTTGAAGGTGTTTTTGGTATGCAGCGGCTTGTTGATAACGTCGTCTGCAATACGGACACTTTGTTGTCTTTGAGGTCATCGTGTGTGGTGTTTCTCTTTCATGTAGTCTGCCAGATGATTAAGCGGAGGGGCTGAGCGGCTGCAGCAGACTCAGTCTTTCACAGTGAAGGGTAGGTTTCTTTGAAGGGGTAAAAGGGGACAATTTCAAGTTTGTTTAGACGGATGATGAACGGGTCTAGACATTCAGGCTGCCAACCGTTATTCACGGTTTAACTTGTGAAACCTGTTCTTTGTTGAGAGTATGGGAGGGCCTTGGCTCATGGGTCGCGGCTCCCATGCGGCTCGGTTGCGGCTTAAAACCTTATCTGAAACCTATCGTCATTGTAGGTGGGTCACGTGACTTTTCAAGACATTCAAGTTTGTACCGGGTACAATCCTGCGAACCCCACTAAAACCGTCCTCGTACGGCATATATAAGCTCTTTCTTCCCCCCCTTTTATCTTCTCTCCATAATCCTTTCCCCAATCACAATCACATCCTCGATCCACCAGCCCATCCTAACAGGACCCACAAAGCTCAGCACAACCTCTCACTTTTCCGCAGTATCACCAGTGTATCCTCAGCTCATTTCAGATTACCTATCTACGTTTCCCTAGCCAATAACCTTTTCACCGCCATTACCATCCGCAGAACTACAGTTACTAGACAAAAGTCTTGGTGATTGCGGAATAGTGAGACATGCCTGGGTATCCAAGGGGTATTTAGCAAAAGGCTGATAATAGTATTTCCATGGTAGAACAAAGCGAAGAATTAAATATAAAATATTACTTTAGAAGTAAAGCTGTAAGAATACATGTAGTATGATACTCCATACGTGATTTTCCACTGTGGTGGGCTGGGGGGGTGTGGGACCAGGTATCTCGCTTAGTCCTTGCTGACTAAGCGATCACCAAGACTTTTGTCTAATGACTGTACCTTTACCGTCCGCCAGGCCCGCTCTATTATTTTCGGATGTTCCACAATCCTTTATCCTCAAAAGTACCAGCATCTACTAGCGGCCATCCTCCATTTGCTGAGGGCCCATTTAAACCCCCCAAAAAGCAGCCTCTTTCTGATCCATCAACCACCCCCCACCCTGATCACTATTACAATTGCAGCCTCAAAGGTTGGTCTCAGTTTCCAAAAATCAGGGTCCTTTAAAAACGACGGCGATGTTACCTGGTGTAAGCACCTTTGCAGCTTCCCCCACCCACGAACCTATAGTCCGGAGTATAAAGCCTTGCGAAATGCTATGAAATGTAAGATGGAGCAAGACAGGATCCCATGGTGGAAGCAGAGTACCGCCAGACAATAGGCGGCCATGCAGGCACATGCTGTTACCCTCCGGCCTATTAGTCAGAGGTCGGGACTCTGGCAGGCTAATAACCCCCGTGGTGAACGTTTTACCGAATGCCTCGACTTTTTGCTAAAGGACATACCAAAAAACATCAGGGTATCTTAAGAGACATGTTGAGAGCACCCGTTGCCGCTGTTCCGGTTGCGGACCCCACCCCCGCCAGAAATGATTGTAAGTTATCCCCAAGCGTCCGGAATAAAGATGTACCATATATGCTAATACAGCTCCTGCACATCTCGCCGGTCCGCTGTCTGTCCGTCTCTGGATAGAGGAGCCATCCGTAGTCCGCCCAAGCAGCCCACTTCCTGTCGGGATGGACAAGATCCAGTGGCAAAGTCGTGGACATGTTTACTGGATGGAGCTAACTGAGCCCACCTTTCCGAACCTGCAAGCGGGCATAGACAAAACCATGGCACTGGGGGTCGGATTTCGTATGCTTATTGGTACGACGAGACAGGGTCTACGTCTGCGGCAGGCCGATCCAGAGAAGCCACTGCCGCTTGCTGAAATGATCCCAATCACAAATAGCCGACTAGTCCGCATCTGGTGGTCTTTGAATCCGCCAAGCGAGCGGATAGATCTGCTTTTCGGTTGCCATCGAAGGAATGATATGGAGGATAGCACTCCTGCTCCTCGTAAGATCTGGTTTGCTCCACGTGATAACCGGGGCCCCCCTCCAGACGCCTCAGATGACGGGTCCGCCAGTAGCGATGATGGACAGAGCTCAGATGGCTACCAGCCAGAGTCATCCGCAGCGGCGGCAAAGCGAACCACCTCAACAAGGACCACCAGGAGCGGTAATACCACACAAAAGACTAGGCGAACACACCGCATCAATTGGGCAGAGGTTGGCGAATCAGAGCCAGAGTCTTCTTGTACGCAAGCTTCTGTCCCTCGTGCTAACTTAGGCACTCGTGTTTTGAGGTCTAGTAGACAAGGAGAACGGGAGACTGACCTAAAGAAAGCATCCCGGATGCCAGCCAATAACAGTGGTAAATGCAACCTCGCGGTCATCCAAGAGTCCGATGAGCCATACGGTTCGGAAGGAAGTCCGGAACCCCAGAGGAAGGTGGCCCGCCAGGTGGGGGCAATGGATGCCGGCATTGAGGTTGAGCCGGACACACGCGATGGGGAGCATAATCTGAGTTGGCGACTGGCTGACAGGACTAGTTCGACAAATGGTCCGTCTCCGGTAACTCCCAATCCAGGTCACCATCATGCGTCTGCAGCCTGTGCGCAGGCAGAGGCGAGAAGGTCAGCTGCGCATCTTTTGATGCTGGCCTCAGGGGCCGCGCAGCCTGTCAACACATTGGCGACACAAGTCGATACGCCCGGCAGAAGCCATTCTCCCTCCGAGGATCCGCATACCGGCCATGCGTGTGCGGATATTCCGACAGCTGAAGAAGTCGGACGAGAATTAAGCCCGCATGTTGACTCCCCGACCGACTCGAGTTCATACTCTAGACCGGGTAAGTTCCGGTTACAACTACCAGGTTCTACGTCCATTCTGTTAGCAAGGTCTGCCACAGTTCTGGCAGAAACGGGTGTTGGGAGTCCACTCAAGTCCATTTCTGTCCTGGCTCACTAGCTCTGCGAACAAAGCTCTCCTGCCCCGACCAATGTGGCTAATGTCTCGCTAGCTGGGGATGCAGGTCCATTTCAAGCCATTTACAAGTACTTGGCCACGATGGACCCTTCGACTTTTCCTTTTGGTGTTTTCATTTTTGTTTCAAGAGTTCATCTTATTCTCGCTGTTTCCTGACTATTTCTGTGTTAGATTAGCACGCTACGTCTAGGCTACTTGCTCTGATCAGTATACTTAATTTAGACCTGCGACTGTCCGCAGATCCTGCGGGTTTTTCCTTTGGGTGTTTTTCATTTGGAGTTTAACTTTTAGAGTTTTGCGAGTTATCCTTGTATTTTTTCCAACACATTTCTTGTTTGGATTGGCCCGGCTGTTGCCGTTACGGGTTGCCCAAACCCAATGTAGTCTAAAGACACTTTGTTGCTCTACGGGGTCCCTCTGAGAGGTCTGCTGACCATTCTTGTTTGCCACGACCTGTTCTGCGTTTACCGGGTCAGCTCGGGGGACCTACTCTCGGAATCTTCGCAGATCATTCTTGCTCTTTTCCACCTCCTTTTCGTTTGGTGTATGTTTTCTCTGCTGGCTTTAGCGGTTTGCTCTTTGGACTTGTGCGGATCATTCTTATTCTTCTCTAGCTGTTTTTCGTTCTGGGTTGCCCCTTTCATTACTATTCCTATCCTAGCTTTTCATGTTATGTCCCATCTGTTGAGCCTTAGCGGCAGCTTTCACTTTCTGCGATTAGCGTCCGGGCCTAAGCCCTAGCCTTACCCGCATTTGTTTCTGTCCGCTTGGCAGACCTACTAAAACTAGATTAGTCCGTACATTCTGAGAACCCTTTTTTCATCTGGTTCAGGAACCCCAAGTACGTAACACTCGTATTGCCCCAGTGAAATCGCAGCGCGGCGAAGTCTTCAGGTACAAATTCCTATATCAGGTATCAAGCTGCAATTTGGACGCGCGGTGTGTGCTGACGTCAGCGGACATGAAAGCGAGTGATGAACTGTGAATGTCCTTAGTTCTTAAGGAAGCTGGGCCTACCATTTCGATCTTCCAAGTTCACACCCCATATCGTGCCCTTAGCTACCTACCAATAGAGGCTTCCTAACACTATTTGCACCTCAACGTCATACAGTCCAATTCTCTTCTATCACTATTCACCTGCATACTATGTCACAACAACAGCGGCGGCTTATGGCGGACCGAGGGCCTTCATCGAGGCAGGAAATGCAAAGGCGAAGGGAGGTCCTTCACGGACGTTTCCGGGGATCTGGGTCCAGGGACGGATTAATTATAATAACATCACCCAGTGTTGAGTCTGTTATGGCTTGGTCCACTGTAGGTAGGAGGAGGGATGCCGTGCGGGAGCCAGCTTCTTCACGACTCCAGGTACCAGAGCCTGTCCTGTACAACTGGCAGCAGGTCTTGGAGTCAGCGGATGAGAGTCTAGACTCTAATGATGGGGAATATGAGGGTAATGATGGCCAGAGTGAGGAGAGTGAGGAGAGTGAGGAGAACGAGTTAGGCCAGCATGGGGACGATATGGATCATCCATCCGCCTGGGGAGTGCAAAGACCAATTGGGCATGAGTTTCTTAGCTCGCAGTGCTCAATACTGACAATCACCCCTGGGAATACCCAGAATTTTAGTAGGAGGATTAGTTACCCCGGACGGAGAACGTCTGCTCAAGTACGAGTTAGCCAAAATGGTTGTACATCTGCCATTCCCTGCCGTGCGCCCACAGACTTCAATCCACTTGCGATGCCGGTGATAAGCCCAAGTCACCGAGATCCAACCGTCCGGGAATTGGATAGCGGAGGACAGCAAGCCAGCAGTAAGCGAAATATGGCAACCGGACTTGTGCGTACCATTCTGGCCAGATCCCGTGACCTGATGTGGGACTGGACGATCTTTGTCAATCCGTTTCCGGACCCAATTACCCTGACCGAAGAAGTCCGCACATGTTTGAGCGATGCCCGGCCCAAATTAGGCTTTCCCGACTTTGCTGATGCTACCCCGCCCTCCAATGACCAGGCAAGTTACCCTTAATCGATAACCGACATCCTATCCTAGACAAAATGGAGTGGCTGCTGGTCACTGATTTGCAGATCCGGGCAAAGCACAGCGGATGCAGATCTCAGTATCTGCATACAGCAAAGAAGGCTATAACAGAACTCTATAAGCTCAATATTGAGGATCCTACAGCCTGCGCACGA